>Ga0187878_1000226_pt1 | contig 70887 bp, 54 predicted proteins | sample June2016WEW_17_1_FD_132979 | JGI IMG/M metagenome (GOLD analysis project Ga0187878, IMG submission 132979) | Peatland microbial communities from SPRUCE experiment site at the Marcell Experimental Forest, Minnesota, USA - June2016WEW_17_150 | ecosystem: Environmental > Terrestrial > Soil >... | reverse complement strand
GACTTTCTCAGGATGCACGAACGAGCCGAGTTGGAGAATGTCGACGCCGGATGCGATCAATTCCTCCGCCCATCGGATCTTCTGCTCGAAGGGGACCACCTGCTTTTCCATCTGCAGCCCATCGCGAAGACCGACTTCGTGAATGACGACATCCTTCATACTACCTCCAAATCTGGTGCTAGCTGTTTGAACTTCAGGTACTACGAAAGCTTCGAAGCTATTGCCTGAGCCATTTCTGTCGTTGTGCTGACTCCGTTCATATCGTACGTTCGGACCTTCCCATCCCTGATGACAGCCGCGACGGCGTTTTCGAGTTCCATCCCTTTCTTGGTCTCGCCCAGCCAGTCCAGCATCATCTTGGCAGCAAGAATGGTTGCGATGGGATTTACCTTATCCTGGCCCGCGTACTTCGGTGCTGAACCGTGCGTCGGCTCAAACACCGCCAGCTTTGTACCAATATTGCCGGAACAGCCGAAGCCGAGACCGCCAACCATCTGTGCACACAGGTCAGAGATGATATCGCCGTAGAGGTTTGGAGCGACGAGAACATCGTAGTTGAACGGGTTCTTCAGCAACCACATCGTCATCGCATCGATGTTGGCGTCATCCATCTGGATCTCGGGGTACTGCTTTGCGACTTCCTTTGCCGCATCGAGAAAAAGGCCGTCGGTTGCGCGGACGACGTTGGCTTTGTGCACAACAGTCACCTTTTTTCTTTTGGCCTTTCGTGCGAAATCAAACGCTGCCCGTGCGATTCTCTCGGAACCTGAGCGTGTGTTGATTTTGCAGGAGACAGCATACTGGTCCGGCGTGAGCTTGCTGAACGGGGCAAACGGTTTGGAGAGACGGTTGAGTGTGTCTGCAAGCTCGGGAGGGACCGGCGAAAATTCCACACCGGAATACAGGTCCTCTGTGTTTTCGCGGTACACAACAAGATCAATTGCTTCCTTGAAGTTGAGCGGATTTCCGGGATAAGCTTTACACGGTCGGAGGCAGATGTACAGATCGAACAGCTGGCGCATACGAACGATCGGAGACCGGTATGTGAGGCCTTTAGTCTGTAATTCGGGCACGAGTTCCTTCTGAGCTGCTTTCACGGGCTTGGAAGTAATTGCTCCGAAAAGTGCCGCGTCTACGCTTTTCAGAAGGTCGATTGTTCGTTGAGGAAATGCATCTCCTTCCTGGCACCAGTAGTCCCACCCGATGTCGCCGTGAATGTACTCAGCATCGAGCCCTACTTTGTCGAGAACGATCTTTGTCGCTTTGAGGACATCTACGCCGATGCCATCGCCTGGCAGCCAGGCAATCTTGTATTTCGCCATATCTACTCCGGAAGTTGAATAACAGTGTCAGTTGTGGGCGGTTTTTCAACTTAATCGCACAATCAACTCTCAATGCTCGTGCCAGAGCGTTGAAGTCAAAGGCATTGGCAGCGACTGATTGTCTGTGAGGATTTCCTTCCGATTCGGCGATTTCAAGGGGAAGGCGGGGGAGGGGTCTTCGCATTCCTGGCAATTCCCAATCTCCGACACTTCACTTTCTACCTTTGTGGAAGTTCATTGTCATGAGTGGGAATGATTTTTCTCTTGACAAAAAAGTTTGGAAAGAGTAATTTAAGACTAAATAGTCTGATATAAGACCTATGACTTTGATCTTCAGCCGGGAATGTGAATATGCAATACAGGCCGTGACGTACCTTGCCCGACGACCGGAGGAGTCCAGAACCTCCATACGGCGACTCGCGCGGACGCTGAAGATCCCACACCATTTCCTGGCAAAGATCCTGCAGCGGCTGACGCAGAAGGGGCTGTTGACCTCGACAAAGGGACCGAGAGGAGGATTTGCCCTCGGAATGCCCGCGAACGAAATCACGCTCTTCCACGTGGTTGATGCGGTGGATGGCGTTGGATTCGCAAACCAATGTGTGCTCGGGTTCCCCGAGTGCTCCGCCAAAAATCCCTGTGCAGTCCACGAACAGTGGTCTGGAATTCGAGAGACCATTTACTCCCTCTTGGTGAGCAGGGACCTTTCAGAAGTAGGTGCAGCGATGCGCAAGCCTGAGTACGAGGCAGCGCAAAAGTAGCATGCCAGGCCGCATGATTATAAGACGTTCACGAACAAATATATGTCACAACAAATTTCGCTCGACTACCGGCGACACGCTGCCGAGGATGTCCTCGACCGGACAGTACCGAACATACGGAAGCTCTCTCCCGATCTTCGAAGACCGAGAACGATACCTCCGAAACAACTGAGCCAGTACCAACGCTTCCTCTGGAAGCTGAAACACGACTCGCAGGTTCTTCGGAGCACCGTTCAGCTCTCATTCGTGCTCCTGTGCATCTGGATTGGCATCGAATTTTATCTTTTCATGCAATGGGGTCTGTCGGGCGGATCGACGTCCCTCAGTTCTCGTCCGCCGGGCGCTGAAGGATTCCTGCCCATCAGTGCACTGATGAGTCTCAAGTACTGGCTCGACACGGGAATCGTGAATCAGATTCATCCCTCCGGGTTCTTCATCTTTCTTGCTATCGCTGCGGTCAGCCTCGTTCTGAAGAAAGCCTTTTGCAGTTGGCTCTGTCCGATTGGGACGCTCAGCGAGTCATTGTGGATGCTCGGAGAAAGACTATTCGGGCGGAATCCCCGAATCACCAAGTGGCTTGACACGCCTCTACGGTCGCTCAAGTATCTCCTGCTCTTCTTCTTCGCCTTTGCCATCTGGCGGATGGATGTTCCTTCGATGAAGGCGTTCATCGAGAGTCCGTACAACCGGATGGCCGACGTCAAGATGTACTTGTTCTTTGCACATATTACGTCGACCGCACTCTGGACCATCCTCATCCTGATGGTGTTTTCAATCGTTGTGAAGAACTTCTGGTGCCGCTATCTCTGTCCATACGGAGCTCTTCTTGGATTCTTCAGTATCCTGAGCCCGATAAAGATCACGCGCCAGAAATCGATGTGTATTGATTGCGAATTATGCACGAAGGCATGTCCCGCCGGCATAAAGGTTCACATAGCAGGCAGGGTTTGGAGCGATGAGTGCACCGCTTGCATGAAATGTGTCGAGGACTGCCCTGTCAAGAACACTCTCGATCTGAGAACCCCGCACGGAAGTAAAGCGGTTCCCTCATGGGTGTTCGGATGCCTTGTTGGAGGTGTCTTCGGTGCAATCACTGGATTAGCGATGCTGAGCGGGTCGTGGCAGAACAACATTACCAAGGAAGAGTATCAGACGAGATTCCAGCAGCTTGAATCTCCTGCATACTCGCATCCATTCAGCGGCACAGGAAATTATGGACCGAACTGATCGCGATTCAAACGCCGGGTTGAAAAGCGTGTCTGAGTTTTATGACACTCTCGCGCCGGACTATGACTCAATGACGGGGTTCGAAAAGCGTTTCGTGCAGGAACGGCCTTTCTTCAGACTTCTGGTCGAGCGATATGGAGTCCAGACTGCGCTCGATGCTGGCTGCGGGTCGGGGTTCCATTCGCTGCTTCTATCGGAGCTTGGTGTCCGTGTTACCGCAGTCGATGCGTCGGCACAGATGGTACGTCTGACGAAGACTCACGCTCGGGCACGCGACGTGAACATCGAAACGATGGTGACGTCGTTTGAAGAACTCGGAAGCGTCTTGAAGAAGAAATTTGGTGCTGTCTTTGTCATGGGCAATTCCCTGCCTCACCTTGTCAAGCCCGGGAGCCTGCAACGAACATTGAAGAACTTCTACGACCTCCTGCTTCCGGACGGAATCTTCTTCAGTCAGAACCTGAACTATGACAGAATTCTGGCTCGTCGTGACCATATTCAGAATGTGAAGGAAGTGGGGGATAGGACGTTTGTGCGATCCTACGAATACGATCAGGACGGCATTCTTTTCAACATCGTGACTCGCACGACGTCGCCGGCGAAGCCGGAGGAAAAGTCGCAAGCGATCAGGCTCAAGCCCCTCCTTCAAAATGATCTTGTCCGGATGTTGACCGAGACTGGATTCGCCGACGTGAAGCTTTATGGAGGAATTTCGATGGAGCCGTTCAATCCGGAATCCTCTAAGGATTTGGTCGCCTTGGCAAGGAAACCAGCCTGAGTCGATTTGCGCATGGTCTCGTTCCCTTCTCGCGTCCCGCCGCAGTTACCATTTGATCCTCCCCCATGGTTTGATCGTGTCTGCAGATCGACGCTGTAATCGACACGCTGTCGGATTGCAGTGTCACGCATCAGGTTTCCGGTGTCCACTTCCCATTTGGACCTCCGACTTTCTCGTAAGTGAGAACACCATCCGTGTTTTCTCAACCACTGTGATGTTGCAGACAAATTCGCCTAGATCGGCGAGAAAGGCCACGTTTTTGTGCAAAATCAGCCGATAAGCCATGATACCAGAGTATAATCTCCGAATAAGGTGGCACGGAGATTGTCCCCATTCCATCAAGATTGCATTGATTGAGAGGGAACCATGATCGACTCGGAAAAAGGCGCAGTGCTCCCGATGTGGCCGGTGTACGGCTATGGATTTTTCGCGGCGACTGCAATAGCCATCGGTTTTTTCTGCGCACCGCTTGTCTCAAACGTCTGGCAGGTACTCTTACCCACTCTCACCGTGCTGAGCATCCCGGGAGTGGCACTCGTTCGCGCGTGGCAACGCGGAGTCAGAGAATCATTCGGCGGGTTGCGTGGAGCGGGTCAGAACCAGGCATCATTCTTCGATCAATATGATTCTCTTACCGGAAACTCGAATGACATCATTCTCCTGGTTGCCGAAGACGGGACGATTGTAAAAGCCAACGACCGGGCGGCGACTGCCTACGGCTACGAGCGAAATGAACTTGAACGGCTGAACATTCGTTCGATACGGGCGCCACAAACGCTGAACGACCTTGGACTCCGGATGCAACAGGTGATGGAAAGAGGGGGGCTCGTCTTTGAGACCGAGCATCGTCGCAAAGGGGGGGAGAGTTTTCCAGTAGAAGCGAGTTCCCGAATTCTCGAGGTCGATGGGAAGAAATATTTTCAGTCGACTATTCGGGATATTACAGAACGGAAAAAAGCGGAACACCGGCTCACGAGACTCAACGAGTGTTTCCTGAAATTCGGCGCAGACCCCCTTCAGAACATCAATGCACTTGTGGGGCTGTGTGGAGAACTGCTTGGGGCGACCACAGCCCTTTACAACAGGCTCGAAGGTGGATTCCTGTGTTCGATTGGCCAATGGAATACGCCGGACAAGTATGAGCCAAAGGACAAAGCGGAGGGGCATCTCTGCTACGAGCTGATACGTGGTGGTCAAGATTCCATGATGGTCGTTAGGGATCTGCCGGCGACCGGCTATTTTACGACCGATCCCAATGTGAGAGAGTATGGCCTGAGGACGTATGTAGGGAAACCCGTTCGGTTTGGCGATCAGAGCATCGGAGCGTTGTGCGCTGTCTTCACGCACGATTTTGTACCGCGCCCAAACGATGAACGACTCATAAGCATCATCGCAGCCGCTATCGGCGTTGAAGAAAACAGAAGACACAAGGAGGAGGAACTTCGGGAAAGCGAAGAACGGTACAGGCGTCTGGTCGATCTTTCTCCCGACGCAATCGCCGTCCACGTCGATGGACGGTTCGTCTTTGTCAACCAGTCCGGCCTGCGCTTAATCGGGGCTCAGGAAATGAGCGAATTGGTCGGGAAACCGATTCTCGACATTGTTCACCCCGATTACAAAGAACTCGTCGAGGTCAGAGCTCTGGCGCAGCGGGGTCATCCATCGGAACAGCCTTTCGTCGAAGAAAAGTTTGTGCGATTCGATGGATCTGTTGTTGACGTAGAGGTCGCAACGATCCCTATTGCCTACGGAGGCGAGCCCGCGACACTTGTTGTCGCGAGAGGGTTGGAAGACAGGAAGCGGGCCGAAGAGGAACTCCTCAAACTTCGAAAGGCGGTCCAATCGTCCGGCGAGATTATTTTCACAACAAATGCCGACGGGATCATCACGTATATCAATCCGGAATTCACAAGGATATACGGGTTCACAGCTGAAGAAATTGTCGGCAAGGTAACGCCAAGAGTGCTGAAGAGCGGCATTATCGATCAGACGAATTATGATCTGTTCTGGGGCGAGCTGCTGCAGAAGAGAGTCTTTAAAGGTGAACTGACGAACAGGACAAAAGATGGCCGATTGATCACGGTCGAGGGATCCGCCAGCCCGATCCTTGGTGATAAGGGGGCGATCCTTGGATACCTTGCCGTGCAGAGAGACATCACCGAGCGAAAACAGGTTGAGGATGCTCTTCGGAAATCGGAGGCGAGCTACCGAGGGCTCTTTAACAGCGTCGTCGATGCCATCTACATTCAGGATAAGGATGGCCGGTTCTTGGACGTAAACCAGGGAGCCGTCGAAATGTATGGCTATCCCAGAGAGTTCTTTATCGGGCGGGCACCTGTTGATCTGGCTGCACCTGGAGTCAACGATCTTGACAAGACCCTCGAGGCGTTAAGAAAAACGTTCGCAGGTGAGCCTCAGCAGTTTGAGTGGTGGGGCAAACGGAAAAACGGGGAGGTGTTTCCAAAGGAAATGCGTCTGAATCGGAGTGAGTACTTTGGCCAGGAAGTGGTCGTCGCACTTGGACAGGACATTACGAATAGGAAGCGCGCAGAAGAGGATGTGCGACGATCAGAGATACGCTTCCGTCGGGTGTGGGAGAGCTCCATGGACGGAATGCGCATCCTGGACAAGGATGGGTCGATCGTAATGGTGAATGAAGCGTTTTGCAGGCTCATGGGAAAGCCGGAGTCCCAACTTATCGGGAAACCTTATACGACCATCTATGAATCATTGTCGGTTGAGCAGGACGTGGCGGATTTAAAGGTGTTTCAGGACAGATTTGCCACGCGATCGTTTGAACGGCACCAGGAGGTTGAACTCCCGCTCGAAGGGGGTAAGCGGATACTCGTAGAACTCTCAAACTCACTATTGGAGATACCCGGTGAACCGCCGCTCCTGCTGAGCATTTTCCGCGACATGACTGAACGGCGGGCAGCCGAACAAAAATTGCGTGAGAGCGAAGAGAAATTCCGGTCAGTTGCGGAACAGTCTCCCAACATGATCTATATCAACAAGGGAGGGAACGTAGTCTACGTCAATCAGCGGTGTGTGGACATGATGGGTTACACAAAAGAGGAGTTCTATGCCCCGGAGTTTAATTTCATCAACCTGATTGCTCCTGAATACGCACCTCTCGTACTCGAGAACTTCTCGAAACATAAGGCGGGAGGGGAAATCCCGACGTATGAGTACGTGTTGTTCACGAAAGACCGGAAGCGCATAGTCGGCCTGCACACTACCCGGGTCATGAACTTCGAAGGGGGGCCGGCGATTCTCGGCATCGTTACCGATGTAACGGAACATCGTCACACGGAAGAGGAACTTCGAAAACTGCATCGGGCTGTTGAGCAGAGTCCGTCCTCGATTGTTATCACCGACGCAAAAGGGACTATCGAATACGTCAATCCGAAATTCACTGAGGTGACGGGCTATACATTCGAGGAGGCGAAGGGACAGAACCCGCGCATCCTCAAGTCGGGGCAGACCACTGCCGAAGAGTATACAAAACTGTGGGAGACGATCCTTTCCGGAAAAGAATGGCGAGGGGAGTTCTACAACAGGAAGAAGAACGGTGAGCAGTTCTGCGAGTTGGCATCAATATCACCGGTCAGGGATTCATCGGGAACCATAACACACTTCCTTGCAGTTAAAGAAGACATAACCCAGCGCAAGCTGCTTGAGCAACAACTGTTCCATGCCCGGAAGATGGAAAGCCTTGGGACGCTGGCAAGCGGGATTGCACACGATTTCAATAATATCCTGGGAATCATCCTCGGGTATGCGAGTATGCTCAAAGAGAAATACCTTGGTCCCGAGAAGTCGGCCATCTATCTTGACTCCATCGTCAAGGCCGCTGACCGGGGTGCAGGCCTTGTTCGTCAGATCCTGACGTTTGCCCGCAAGAGTGATTTCAAGCTGGAGCTTGTGGATGTGAACTCAATCATTGGAGAGCTCACCACGATGCTAGGGGAGACGTTCCCGAAGACGATTTCGCTGTCATTGCAGCTGGAGAAGGCGCTGCCGCCACTGCCTGTTGATCGGACCCAGGTTCATCAGGCGCTGCTGAACCTCTGTGTGAACGCACGGGACGCGATGGCTGATCATGGATCGATCAGTATTGCGACCAGGCTTGTACAGGGAAAGTCGCTTTCAGCCCGTTTCGCTATTGCGACCAACGAGAATTACGTTGAGATCAGCGTTTCTGATACCGGCAGCGGGATCGACGAAACGACAAAGGCGCGGATCTTTGAGCCGTTTTTCACCACGAAAGAGATCGGGAAAGGTACCGGATTGGGACTCTCCGTCGTTTTTGGTGTGGTGGAGGCTCATCAGGGATTTGTAGATGTCGACTCTGAATTGGGACGCGGTTCGACGTTTCGAGTGTACCTCCCGCTTCCTCAGGGATCCGTCATTGCAGGTGAAGAGGGGAGTGCTGGCGGACAGGATGTACGGGGCGGGTCGGAGACTGTCCTCGTCGTTGAAGATGAAGAGCTCATGTTAGGATTCGTCGTCACCGTTCTCGAGCGGAAGGGGTATCGAGCTCTGGTTGCCCATGATGGCGAAGAAGCTGTAGAATTATACGCGACGAAGAAAAATACCATCGACCTGGTGCTCTCTGATTTTGGTTTGCCAAAGCTCGATGGCTGGGAGGCGTGCCTGCGTATGAAGGAGTTGAATCCTGCTGTCAAGGTCGTGCTTGCCAGCGGCTATCTTGACCCACGATCGAAGTCGGAGATACTGAAGGGGGGAATAGCAGGATTCATCGGAAAGCCGTATAGTCCGTATGAGATTCTTAGAGCCATCAGGGTCGCGCTTGACTCTTGAGAGACCAGATGGCGACCTGTGGAAAGGGAGCTCCGCAGGCAATTCGATAAAACGATATGTACTTTCAGAATGAACACTGCAATCTGTCCAGGAGAGAGGAGCTCAACGTGGGAAAGAACGAAGAAATGACCAACAGCTTTTTGAACATTGATATTGATCTTCTGAAGCGATTCGACAGGCCAGGCCCGAGGTATACAAGCTATCCGACCGCGCCGATATTCTCCGCAGAGTACAACGAGAAACGGTTCGAGGCTGACCTCATCAGGAACAACGATGGGAACAAAGCCCCTCTTTCGCTCTATCTTCATATTCCCTTCTGCGATACGCTTTGCTACTTCTGTGGCTGCAATATGCTGGTCACACGCAACCGTGATTACATACAACAATACATGGTGACGTTGAAGCAGGAAATCGATCGTGTCTCATCCTACATCAACAAGCAAAGAAAAGTGACGCAGGTTGCCTGGGGGGGTGGCACGCCGTCCTATCTTACGCCCGATCAGATCGATGATCTCTGTGAATTCCTCCATTCCAAATTCAACTTTGCTCCTGATGCCGAGATTAGTGTTGAGATTGATCCTCGCGATCTGACGCTTGAACACATGAAAGCGTTCCGGCGCGGAGGTGTCAATCGCGTCTCCCTCGGTGTGCAGGATTTTAATGAGCAGGTGCAGAACGCTGTCAATCGCATACAGCCCGAGCGTATCACCGTCGACGCGATCGAATGGTCGAAAACACTGGGCATCGACAGCGTGAACATCGATCTGATCTACGGGCTGCCGTTTCAAACGCTTCAGAGCTTTCAGAACACACTCGAGAAGGTTGTTCAGCTCTCGCCAAACCGGATTGCAGTGTTCAATTTCGCTTACGTTCCCTGGATGAAGCCGCATCAAAAGCTGATCCATCAGGAAGATCTTCCGTCGCCCGAGCTGAAGCTGCAGCTGCTCAAGGCAACGATCGAAACGCTGACGAAGGCGGGATACGAGTACATCGGAATGGACCACTTCGCCAAACCGGACGATGAACTGGCTGTCGCGCGAAGAGAGAAAACGCTCCACAGGAATTTCCAGGGATATTCCACAAGGGCCGGGGCAGATCTGTTCGGCTTCGGGATGTCTGCAATCTCACATTTCGGCGATGTGTACGCGCAGAATGGGAAGACCGTTCCCCAGTATGCCGAGGCGGTGACCAGAAGCAGATTTGCGACTCACGTCGGCTACAAGATGACTCGGGATGACATCATTCGAAAGTATGTCATCATGCGGTTGATGTGCGATCTGGAGGTAGTCAAGGCCGACGTGGAAGAGTGGTTCGACGTCTCTTTCGATGAGTACTTTGACCAATCGCTGATTCAGTTGCATGAATTCATCCAGCTTGGACTTGTCCGCAATACGCTTGAAAAGGTCATCATCGAAGGAACCGGACGGTTGCTGCTGAGAAACATTGCGATGTGCTTCGACGCTTACATCAAACTTGTGTCAAAGGAGAAACCGATTTTTTCAAGGACGGTTTGACGGTCGTCTTCCTTTCGGATCGGTGATTCGTTCGAGAGGAAAAATGTGAAGGCTCGTGAACGGAATTTGTTAATTTCTTTTCATTCTTGTCTTAGAAGGCTATAACGTATTGATTTATAAGCGTTTACTGCCGACACGTTTATTTCAAAGATTGGAACATTCTCCGATAGAGTCGTGTTAAGAAATACGAGCCCGCTCTTCGTTCCTACTTTGGGCGGGTTTCATAACAACCTCCCTGGCCCCGACGCTCACGGTGCGCGTCGGGGTTTTTATTTCTTGTTGACACTCTTCCAACCCAACAAGTTCTCCCGTTCATCTCATCGGATTAGCGCAGTACGTCGACGTTGGATGGAGTATTCCCTGACCCGAGTCCGTGGATACGACGAAACGTGAATTTGACTACGGCGTGACCGATGTGGTGAGATGTTGCTTCGCGAACGAGAGAAGGGATCGAATCTCCGGCGTAGAGAGGTGTCTGTGTTCTCCGGGTCTGAGGCCAGAAAGAGTAAGCGGACCGATTGAAATCCTGATGAGCCGGAGCGTAGGATGGCCGATTGCGGCGGTCATCTTGCGTACCTGTCTGTTCCGCCCCTCAGTGAGAGTCAGCTGGAGCCAGGCGGTCGGAACGTTTTTCCTGACTCGGATCGGAAGATCGCGGGGAGGCACTGCAGGATCTCCGGAGAGGAGCTCCACGGTAGCCCGCCTCGTTTTGCGGCCTTCGATAAGCACGCCGTCTCTCAGTCGCTGGAGCGCGTCCTCGGTCGGGATGCGCTCGACCTGAACGAGATACGTGCGTTCGTGGCCGTATCGAGGTTCCAGAAGAAGATGTTTGGTCTGGCCATCGTTCGTAAGGAGGAGGAGCCCTTCGCTGTCCGTATCTAGCCGGCCGACAGGATAGACGTCACTGAGAAAAGGGCCGAAATCCTTGAGAGTTCTGCGCCCCGGCTCACCAGTGAACTGGCACAGAACCCCGTACGGCTTGTAGAAAAGGAAATAGGTGTGCTTCTTTGGGGACAGTTCTTTTGACATCCCGGCCATTCTGTGACCTCAAAAAAAATCCCCCGGCATGACAACCGGGGGATTATGAAGAATTGAACCTCACCATCGACTAGGACGCGTCTGCTACCTCTTCATCCTGCTCCTTCAATTCATCGCCCCCTTTGTCTTTGCTTGAATCCACGAATTTCAGCTCTTCGGTCTTCTTGTTGAATTTGACCTTGATTTTGCTCCCATTGACGAACGATCCCTTGAGGATTTCCTCCGCGAGCGGATCCTCTACGTACTTCTGGATCGCTCTGCGAAGCGGACGTGCGCCGAACGCGGGATCGAAGCCCTTGTCGGAGAGAAACTCCTTCGCCGGCTTTGTCAGTTCAATCGTGATGCCCATGCTTTCCATGCGCTTGAGGAGATCCTGAGAGGCGATGTCGATGATCTGCATGATGTGCTGCCGCTCGAGGCTGTGGAACACGATCGAATCGTCGACCCTGTTCAGGAATTCCGGATTGAAGACCCGCTTAAGGGCGTCCTCAATGTGTCCCTTCATCGCACTGTATTTATCTGCTTCCGTTTTCGTTCCAAATCCCATTGCACCGGTCGCTTTGATGTCCCGCGTCCCGATGTTCGATGTCATAATAAGAATGGTATTCTTGAAGTCCACCCGGCGGCCGAGGCTGTCGGTGAGAATGCCGTCATCGAGAACCTGAAGAAGAATGTTGAATACATCCGGATGCGCTTTCTCGATTTCATCCAGCAACACGACGGAATAGGGTTTCCGCCTGACTTTCTCAGTCAACTGTCCGCCCTCCTCGTAGCCGACATACCCCGGAGGCGCCCCGACGAGTCGGGAAACGGAGAATTTCTCCATGTACTCGCTCATATCGATGCGGATGAGGGCTTCCTCGGAATCGAAGAGGTAACGTGCAAGCGCCTTCGCCATCTCGGTTTTTCCCACGCCTGTCGGACCTAGAAAGATGAATGACCCGATGGGGCGTTTGGGATCCTTGAGCCCGGCCCGCGTGCGGCGAATTGCTTTCGTCAACTTGTTGATTGCCTCGTCCTGTCCGACGATGACCGCTTTGAGGGCGTCCTCCATCTTGAGGAGCTTTTCGGATTCGCTCTGGGCCACCCGGTTGACGGGGATACTCGTCATCATCGAAACGACTTCCGCACAATTCTCATCGCTCACATCGTACACCACATCCTGAGCTTTGAGCTCCCATTCACGCTTTGCGATCTCGAGGTCGCTGAAGAGCTTCTTTTCGAGATCACGGAGGCGTGCTGCTTCCTCAAAATTCTGGTTCTTGACCACCTGGTTCTTCGCCTGCTTGATCTTCTCGATCTCTTCTTCGAGCTGGAGAATCTCCTTCGGAACCACGATATTCGCCAAATGAACACGGGACCCGGCTTCATCCATCACGTCGATTGCCTTGTCGGGAAGGTAGCGGTCCGTGATGTACCGGTCGCTGAGACGTACCGCCGCTTCAATTGCCTTGTCGGAATACCTGACGCCGTGATGCTGCTCGTATTTTTGCTTAATATTCATAAGAATCTGAATGGTCTCGTCGACTGACGTCGGATCGACCATGATCTTCTGGAAACGGCGATCAAGGGCACCGTCTTTTTCGATGTATTGCCGGTACTCGTCTAGCGTTGTAGCCCCTATGCACTGGAGCTCGCCACGGGCCAGAGCGGGCTTAAACATGTTGGAAGCATCGAGCGATCCACTTGCACCGCCGGCTCCGACGATTGTGTGAAGCTCATCGATGAACAGGATGACGTCTTTCGCCTTTTCCAGCTCGTTCATGACCGCTTTCATTCGCTCTTCGAACTGCCCCCGATACTTCGTGCCGGCGACCAGGGCGGCGAGATCGAGCGTGACGACCCGCTTGTCGTGGAGGACTCTGGAGACCTTTTTCTGTGTTATGCGAAGCGCCAACCCTTCTGCAATCGCAGATTTCCCCACTCCCGGCTCTCCAATCAGGACTGGATTGTTTTTCTTGCGGCGGCTGAGAACCTGAGCCACTCGCTCAATTTCCTTTTCCCGACCCACGACGGGATCGAGCTTGTCTTCGAGAGCCAGTTTTGTCAGATCCCGGCCGAAGTTGTCGAGGACCGGTGTTTTCGACTTTTCCTGCTTCTTTTCCGCCGCGTGGGGTGCAGGGGGTGAAGATGGCTTTCCTGAGATGATGTTATCGAGCTCGTTGCGGACAACGTCGTAATGCACATTAAACTGGTGCAGGATCTGCGCCGCAATATTGTCGTCATCCCGCAAAAGGGAGAGCAGGAGGTGTTCGGTCCCGATTACATCTGACTTATATAGTTTTGCTTCCAGATATGTGATCTTGAGAACCTTTTCGGCCTGTTTGGTCAAAGGAATATTGCCGATTGTCAAAGTACCACCGGAGGTTCGAACGGTGTCCTCAATCGCTTTTTTCAGCTTATAGAGATCTACACCGAGATTTCGGAGGATTTTGACGGCGATCCCTTCACCTTCCCGGATAATACCGAGGAGAAGGTGCTCCGTCCCGATATAATCATGGCCTAAACGAAGCGCTTCTTCCCGGCTCAGCCGGATAACATCCTGGACACGGTTGGAGAAATTACCTTCCATTGAAACTTCCACCTCAATTAAGTTGAACTGTCATGGTGCCTCATACGTCTAACAACGCAAAGGCTCCCTCATGAGTTTCCCAGACAAATATAACTAATTTAGAAAGTGCAGTCAAGGCAGGCAATTTGAGTGATGGATTTCGATTCTTCTTTAAGTCATATCTGCAATTCTTTAGGGCATGTTCCAAACTTTTCTTTGACTTTATAAGCGAAAAAGCTTAAATTTTTTATTACGTCATATTAGCGTTTGCAAAAGAGGGTTTGGTGGCGCTCGAAAAGGCTACAGGGCACGATAAAAAGCTCCAGGACCAGCTCCGTGGGTCGGGTGACATTCCCCGGCACATTGCCATCATTATGGACGGAAACGGGCGCTGGGCCAAGAAACGAGGGTTTCCCCGGATCGCCGGCCATCGTGAAGGGGTGAACTCGGTCAGGGATATCGTCGAGGCGTGTGGTCAGCTGGGTGTGAAATATCTGACTCTGTACGCGTTTTCGACGGAAAACTGGAAAAGGCCCGAGGAGGAGGTTTCGCTCCTGATGCGACTTCTTCTCAAGGCGCTCCGCGATGAGAAAGACCGCCTGCATCAGAATGAAGTGAAGCTCAAAGCGATCGGTGATATTTCAGCCATGCCGCAGGATGTGCAGGACGAGCTTCTCGATGGCATCGAAAAAATGAAAGAGAATAAGGGGCTTACTCTTATTCTGGCTCTCAGCTATAGCGGACGATGGGACATCACGAATGCTGTTCAGCGCATGTATGATGAAATCCGCTCCGCTGGGCTCCGAAAAGATCAAATCACGCAAGAACTTATCACAAGTTACCTCTCAACTAAAGATTTCCCTGATCCGGACCTCCTCATTCGAACAAGCGGCGAGCTACGGATCAGCAATTTTTTGATTTGGCAGATTGCCTATAGCGAGCTCTTTATTGCTCAGGAATTTTGGCCCTCGTTCCGCCGGAAACAGCTGTATGAAGTGATTGCTGATTTTCAGCACCGGGAGCGAAGGTTCGGGATGGTGAGTGAGCAGCTCCAAAAAGACGAATCCAGTACTGTAGCCCCGCTCCGTGGGATGGAAAGGTTTCTGAAAAGTGCGTCGAAGACTTAAGCTCGTTCTTGTCGCCACCGCGCTGATGGTGTGGTGCTCAACGCTCCTTGCGCAACAGCGTCCGGAAGTATTCAAAGTGCTGGGCATCTCCGTCGAAGGCCAGCGCACTTCCGATCCTGCTGCCATCATCGCCAACACAGGTTTGAAAATCGGGGATGAGATTAGCCTGCCGGGTGACCAAACCCGGACAGCTATCGAACGTCTCTATGGCCTGCGGCTGTTCGATGATGTCCAGATTCTGGTTGAGAACCGAACGCCGGAAGGGGTCTATTTGCTGATCCGCCTCAGGGAAAACCCTCGGCTGGAGAAGACCGAAATAGTAGGGAATGATGAACTCAGCGAAGACGAGGTGATGAAGAGGGTAAACCTTGTCAAGGGACAGATTGTTACGGCGCAGGATCTCTCGCTGATCGTCCGGATGCTCCGGCTGAAGTACTCCGAGGATGGCTATCTGAACGCAGAGGTGAAGCCGGTCCAGATCAAGGATTCAACCGGCAATCGCGTCACCCTCCGCCTGAACATCACTGAAGGACCAAAAGTCAAGGTCGACGCGATCCGCTTCCATGGCAACAAGCGCTTCGATGACGACGACCTCAAAGGTCCGATGAAAGAAACGTCAGAGAGGGCGTGGTGGAAGTTCTGGGCGAGCAATAAATTCGACAAAAAGAAATACGAGGAAGACAAGCACCTCATCTTGGCCTTTTATCAGAAGAACGGATATCGTGACGCCGAAATCCTGTCGGATTCCATCTCATACGACAAGAACAAGCAGTACATGACGATTGATATCTTTGTTCGTGAAGGTGCCCAGTACCGTGTCAGAAACATCATCTGGGACGGCAACACGGTTTACCCGGTGGACGCTCTTTCGCAACGCCTTGGTTTTCAGAAGGGGGATATCTACGACAAAGAGAAGTTCGAGAAGAATCTGTATCGGAGTGAAGAAGAGACCGACGTTTCATCGCTTTACATGGACAATGGCTATCTGATGTTCCAGGCCGAGCCGGAGGAGACTCCGGTCGGAGGAGACAGCCTGGATGTGACGATTCATATGCGGGAACATAACCAGTTCCGCATTGGTCAGGTCAACATCACGGGCAACACGAAGACGTACGAGAAGGTGATCCGACGTGAGCTCTTCACGCTCCCTGGCGACTATTTCAGCCGGCAAGGCGTGATTCGGAGTGCGCGGCAGCTCTCGCAGCTGAACTACTTCAACCCCGAAAAAATCAAGCCCGACACCCGCAATCTGGACGCTGAGAAGGGGCTCGTCGATCTTGAGTATGCCGTTGAGGAAAAATCCAGCGACACGTTCAACATGTCGGTTGGATACAGCGGGTACTTTGGATTCAACGGTGCGCTTGGATTGACGTTCAACAATTTCTCTCTGAAGGATCCACTGCGCGGCGGTGCCGGACAGCAGCTGAGTTTCGATTGGCAATTTGGAGAAGGGAACAGGTATCGTACATTTTCCATCGGGTTCACGGAACCGTGGATGTTGGACACTCCCACGTTGGTGGGGATCAACCTATTCGATCAGCGTCAGGTGTTTTACTACGACTTGAGACTCACCGGTGCCTCGGTTCGCGTCGGTCGCCGGTTCAAATGGCCCGACTATCTTTTCCGCGGCGACTGGACGATCCGTTTCCAGCGCAATGATGTGATCTCCGGTGGATCGTACTATCTGGAAGGTCTCACGACACAGGTCGATATCTCGCAGGTGATTTCCCGCAACAGTACAGACAGCCCGATCTTCCCGACACGGGGTTCGAACATCTCGTTGCTCACGGAACTCTCGGGCGGGATTTTACCCGGCAACGTGAAGTTTTCAAAACACATCTTCAGTGCGGATTGGTATGTCCCGATCCTGGGTGGCAACCGTATTGCTCTCGCAGTGTCGAGCACGCTTGGGTTTGTCTTTGGCATCGGCGACAATCCCCGCATCCAACCGACCGACGTGTTTTTCATGGGGGGAACGGGCCTTGGATATTTCAATACCACGCCATTGCGCGGCTATGAAGATCGCGGCGTCGGACCGCCGTCCGGAGGATTGTCGATGCTCAAGCACTCCGCCGAATTGAGATTTGCGCTCGCGATTAACCCGATCCCGATCTACACGCTGTTGTTCGCTGAAGCCGGAAATGTATGGAAGGAACCAAGAGTGACCGACCCGATGGATCTTCGCCGCTCGGCAGGCGTCGGTGTCCGGCTTCTCATCAACCCGATCGGGATGGTTGGATTTGACTACGGATATGGCTTTGATGCCGCGGCACCCGGTGGTTCCCCGCCCGGCTGGCGCTTTCATTTCCAGTTCGGAAAAGGATTTTAGTTTCCTATTCTTCGATAATCACTCTAACCGCTCACTTCATTTTGAGGATACCGTGAAGAACATTCTCATCGTTAGTGCACTCATTGCCGCGCTCGTTTGCTCGTTCAGTATTGCAGCCGCGCAGGTAACGAAGGCAGCATTTGTCGATTCAGAAAAGATCCTAGGCGAGTTGCCAGAAGCTCAGAGGGCCTCCGCCGAGTTGAATACACTGGTCAAGGGATGGCAGGATTCAGTGGCAAGCATGCAGGCCGATCTCCAGAAGCAGTTTGAGGAGTACCAAAAGCAGGCATCTGTCATGGCGCAGGCCAAGAAAGATGCAGAGGAGAAGCGCTTGAACGATTTGAACCAGAAATTGCGTGAATTTGCCGCTCAGAAACTCGACACTCGCACGGGTGAGGCAGTACAAGAACGTGAGAAACGCCTTTCCCCGATACGGGAAAAAGTGCTCCGTGCAATCGAAGCGGTTGCGAAGGAGGATGGGTTTACATTTGTGTTTGACCGCGCCAACGTGTTATACGCCGATGTCAAAGTCGACCTGACTTACAAGGTCATCGATCGGCTGAAGAGGGGAACAGGCGGCAAGGCAAAGTAAGCATACGGGCTTCCTCGCGTATTGGGGAGACAAGAAATTTTTGAACGCGCAGAAAGGTGGGGTGTGATCATGAAAAGTATGTTGCGGATATCGATCTGCCTGGCTTTCGCTTTACCATCAGTCGCGATGAGTCAGGTCAAAATCGCGTATGTCACAACAGAGGCAATCATGAAGCAGCTGCCGGATGCGCAGGACGCGCAGAAGCAGCTGGATCAGTTTGTTGTCGACTGGCAGGGGGAATTGAATAAACTCCAGCAAGACTGGCAGAAGAAGCTGGACGACTATGACAAGCGCAAGTTGATCATGACCGAACAACGTCGCGCTGATGCTGAGAAGGAACTGCGCGACCTGGAACAGAAGGTTGCGGAGTATCGGAATAAGAAGTTCGGCCAGAACGGCGACCTGTTCCTGAAACAGAACGAGCTCATGAAACCTGTCCAGGACAGAGTCTTCAAGGCAATTCAGGATGTCGCTCTCGAAGAGGGATACGACTACGTCTTCGACAAAAGCGGTGAAATCCTGTTAATGTATGCGAACACGAAGTACGACCTGACGCCGAAGGTGCTGGCGAAACTTACCGTTGTGCCGGGCGCAGGGAAATAGCCCAGGCCCCCCATGACAGCCCGAGAAATCGCGACTTTCGTACGTGGTGAAATCAGCGGGGATGAAGGAGTAACAATTCTCCGGGTCGCCAAGATCGAGGAATCCGGTCCTGGCGACCTGACGTTTTTGGCAAACCCAAAATACGAGAAGCACGTCGCCACCACGAAGGCATCGGCAATACTCGTCTCCACGTCATTCGAAACAAAGCAGGTTGCCCTCCCGAAGGGCCTCACCGTCATAAAAGTCCCGGATCCCTACGTTGCCTTTCTGCAGATTCTGAAACTCATTACTCCGATGCCCGATCCGTTCCCCAAGGGTGTGCATCCGACGGCTTCGGTCCCAGCTTCTGCGACTCTTGGAACGAATGTCTCTCTCGGCGCGCACGTCGCCGTCGGTGACAATGCCTCCATTGGTTCGGGAACGAAAATCGCACCGTGCTGTGTGATTGGTGACAGCGTGACGATTGGCGAGAATTGTCTGCTCTATCCCAATGTGACGGTCTATCATGGCTGTCGGATTGGAAACAATGTCATCATTCAGGCGGGGGCTGTTCTTGGAAGCGATGGATTTGGATTCGTGCCAAAGCCCGACGGCTCATACGAGAAGATTCCCCAGATGGGAATCGTCGTCCTTGAGGATGACGTGGAGATCGGCGCAAACTGCACGATTGATCGCGCCACACTCGGGCAAACGCTCCTAAAAAAAGGAGTCAAGCTCGACAACCAGGTTCACATCGCCCACAACGTTGTGATTGGAGAAAACACTGTCATCGCGGCGCAAACGGGCATCAGCGGAAGTACAAAAGTGGGGAAGAACGTCATCATTGCGGGTCAGGTTGGGATTGTCGGACATATTGAAATCGCGGACAGGACTGTGCTCATGGCGAAAACCGGAGTCTCCAAATCCACCGAACCCGGTGTGACATATTGGAGCACTCCTGCGAAAGAGCACAAGAGAGCGTTGAAAATTGAAGTGGTCCTGCGATCGCTTCCCGAATTGGCGCAGGATGTAGAAGAGTTGAAGAAAGCAGTTGAGACGCTGAATAATCGGCTCGTGAACACCAAACCATAACGAACTCCTTCGGGAAAAACCATGCTCGTTCAGCAGCATACGATCAAGAAGCCTGTTACGATGACCGGTGTCGGTCTGCACACAGGTGTGCAAACTACCATGACCTTCAAGCCGGCTCCTGAGAATTACGGTATCCGGTTCAGGCGCGTTGACGTCGGCGGAACGCCGGAAATCCCAGCAGACGTCGATCATGTGATCGAAGTTGAGCGCGGGACTGTGATCGGAATCGGCGACGTTCGGATCCATACCGTTGAACACGTGCTGGCGGCGATCGTCGGCCTCCAGGTGGACAACGTCATCATTGAGCTTGATAACATTGAGCCGCCGATCGCTGACGGGAGCTCGAAACCGTTCGTCGATATGATTCTGGAATCCGGCGTCCAGGAGCAGGAAGCTCCCAAGGACTACCTGATCATCGATCAGACGATCCGCTATCAGAACGAGGAGAAAGGCGTCGATATTGTCGCTCTGCCCACCGATGATTTCCGTGTGACGGTGCTGATCGACTATCATAACCCCGCCCTGGGAAGCCAACATACAGGCTTGTTCAGTCTCGAGAAGGAGTTTATCACTGAATTTGCCCCCTCCCGGACGTTCTGCTTCCTCCACGAGGTTGAAATGCTGCGGGACAAAGGACTGATTCGCGGCGGCAATCTCGACAATGCGATCGTCATTGTAGATCGAGACCTTTCGAGCGATGAATTGAAGAAACTCGCGCACAAGCTCGGGATCGATCACGCGCTCATTCTCGGCACAACAGGCGTGCTGAATGAGAAGACGCTCCACTACAAGAACGAGCCGGCCAGGCACAAGCTGGTCGATCTGATCGGTGATCTTGCGTTGATCGGTGTACCGTTGAAAGCTCAGATTCTCGCGGCGCGTCCCGGCCACGCCAGTAACGTTGAATTCGCGCGCAAGGTGCGCAAGCTGTACCAGCAAAAGAAGCTGGTCAAGAAGTACATGCACGTCAGGAAAGAGGGCGTTGTCTTCGACGTCAACGCCATCCAACGCATCCTTCCTCACCGCTACCCGTTTCTTCTTATTGACAAGATCATCGATTTCCAGCTTGACGAGCGCGTGGTCGGTGTGAAGAATGTGACGCTCAACGAGCCGTTCTTCCAGGGACATTTTCCTGATCAGCCGGTGATGCCCGGTGTGCTCATTATTGAATCGATGGCTCAGGCGGGCGGCGTCTTGATGCTGAACGGTCTCGAGAATCCCGGCAACAAGCTCGTCTATTTCATGTCCATCAATAATGTGAAGTTCCGGAGACCCGTCGTTCCGGGCGATCAACTTGTCCTGGATGTTCAGATGGTCAGCAGAAGATCCAAATTCATTCAAATACGAGGTCAGGCGTTTGTTGACGGCAATCTTGTCGCGGAGGGGGATTTCTCCGCAGCTATTGTCGACAGGGAGGATGCGCAGCCGAAGGCAGGAAATCACACAGACTCCTACCAACTTTTAACCACCAATCAGAATCCATCTTCGAAATAATGTCTATTCAAATTGATACGCGCGCAGCCGTGAGCCCCAAGGCCACGATCGGCGATGGTGTGCAGGTCGGACCGTTTGCTGTGATCGAGGATGATGTCACGATCGGTGAGGGGACGAGCATCGGCGCGCATGCCGTTCTTCACAGTGGCAGCCGCATCGGGAAAGAATGCAGAATTCATCCCATGGCGGCTTTGGGCGGCTTCCCGCAAGATCTGAAGTTCAAGGGTGAGCCCACGACAATGGAACTTGGCGACAAGTGCATTGTTCGCGAATTTGTTACTCTGAACCGCGCGACAGCCGAAACAGGCAGAACCATTATCGGCAGCAATTGCCTCTTCATGGCGTACTCGCATGTTGGCCACGATTGCGTTGTTGGTGACAACGTCATCCTGGCGAACTGCTGTGCGCTCGGCGGGCATGTCCATCTCGGGAACTGGGTCATCCTTGGCGGCTTGACCCCGGTGCACCAATTTTGTCATGTCGGCGATCATGCCATGATCGGCGGAGGGTTCCGTGTTGTGAAAGATGTTCCGCCGTACATCCTCGCCGGCAGCGATCCGTTGATTTTTGAGCGTGTCAATATCGTCGGACTCCGTCGCAGGGGGTTCTCCGAAAAGGCAATTGAACTGCTTGACAAAACCTATCGTCTTATCTACCGCTCAAGTCTCAATGTTTCACAAGCAGTAGCCCGCGTCAAGGAAGAAGTTGAATTGATCCCCGAGGTGGAAGCGGTCCTCGCGTTCATCTCCGGGAGCAAGCGCGGCATCATTTCTGGTTACGTGCATCATTAGTGCCGCTTCCTAGGTAAGACATCGCCTTTTTAATACAGATCCCTCTTACGGAAGCAGGCACTAGTGCCCTCTCGATACAGCGGCTCTAAATTGAAGTGGCACTAGATGGTCTGGCAGTTTCGGAATACTGGTTGTCAGAACGGCGCTTTCAACATGGTATACGACGAGAAGCTGGCGCAGGCGCTGGTCTCGTCTGATGGCCCATGCATTGTCCGATTCTACGGCTGGAAACCGCCCGCCATCTCGCTAGGCTGGCATCAGGATGCTGGAGAGATCGACGTGGCGAAGTGCGCTGATGCCGGGATTGATGTGGTCCGCCGCCCCACCGGCGGTCGAGCGATCCTTCATTCCGATGAAGTGACATACAGCGTCGTGATGATCGCGTCCCAGAAGAGTGTGCTCTCGGTCTATCAACAGATCAGTGAAGCGCTCGTCACTGGTCTTCGCTCACTCGGAGCCGATGTTGCACTGGAAAAATCCCAACCCCATTTCCCCTCGTTGTATCGCTCATCGTCGTCTGTCGCTTGTTTTGCCAGCGCCGCCCGTTATGAAATCCACATCGCCGGACGCAAGCTTGTTGGCAGCGCACAACGAAGGTACGCCCGTTCGAATGGTGAGGAAGTCGTCCTGCAGCACGGTTCCATACTTCTCGGACCTGACCATCTCAGGATTGTCGACTTTCTGAAGTCGCTGAATGAGAATCAGCGTGAGCGTCTGAAAAACGAGCTCAGCTCGAAGACCGTTGATCTTGGAACAGCCCTTGGCAAGACGATAGAGTATGATGATGCAGTAGCAGCGTTGAAAAAGGGATTTGAGGATGGGTGGCAGATCAGCTTCGAATCAATCCCTGCAGAAGGGGTGCAGGGGGTCAACTCCATCGGACTCGCGGCTCGAGAGTAAGAGAACGACAAGCGGAAGGAATGCAGCGGGGATCTTCTGTTCCGATGGCATTGTGTGAATGAGTATTTTTCGATACTTTGAGATATCGTGAAACCGAAATCGAAGAAAAAACTGAACATCCTGGTTTCCAACGACGACGGCATCGACGCTCCAGGCATTATTGCCCTCGTTCTGGAACTCAAAAAGATTGGCGACGTCATCGTGGTCGCTCCCGACAAACAACAGAGCGCGGTCGGGCATGCGATCACCATGAATTTTCCATTGCGTGCCAGGGAGTTCAGGAAGAACGGGGTCTTTTTTGGGTATGCCGTTGAGGGGACGCCGGCAGATTGCGTGAAACTCGCCGTCAAGGCGCTGCTGAAGAAGAGGCCTGATTTGATTGTATCAGGGGTGAATCACGGAGCAAACACGGCTATCAGCATCATTTACTCGGGCACGGTATCAGCAGCTACAGAGGGAACCATCCTCGGCATCCCTTCGATGGCAGTCTCCTTGGCGACGTATGGCCCTCCCGATTTCAGGTATGCGGCGAAGTTCGCCCGCAAACTGGCCCAGCTGGTTATGAAGAAAGGAATGCCCGAGGGGACGTTACTGAACGTGAATGTCCCGCCGCTCTTGGAACAGGAAATCAAAGGTGTGGCGGTAACCCGGCAGGGGAGAGCCATCTGGAACGACACGTTCGATGTGCGCAGGGATCCTGCCAACAAAGAGTATTACTGGTTGACCGGCGCTTTGGAGGAAAGCGACGAAGGGCTTGAGTTCGATCAGTCTGCAATTCTTAAAAACTATGTATCCGTTACTCCCATCCATTATGACCTCACAGACTACAACTCGCTCGAGGTCATGGGTCGTTGGAGTATCGACAAACTTCACTAACACGATCAAGAGGAACCCAGACAATGAGAATCGGAATACTCACAGGCGGCGGTGACGTGCCCGGATTGAATCCTTGCATCAAAGCCGTCGTCTATCGCGCCATCGACAAAGGAGCAGAAGTCGTGGGCATCCGCCGTGGATGGGGAGGATTACTCAATTTCGATTTCAATCGAAAGGATAACGAAGGAGACAACTTCCTCCCGCTCAATAAGCTCAACACGCGTACCATCGACCGTTCAGGTGGAACATTTCTCCACACCTCCCGCACAAATCCGGGCAAAGTCAAGACAGACGATATCCCCGCGTTTCTCAAGACGCCGGAGCACGAGAAACTCGGGAAGGACTACAAGGTCGATTTTACGCCACACGTTTTGAAAGTGATCGAGCACCTCGGCATCGACGTCCTGATCACGATCGGCGGCGATGATACGCAAAGTTATGGCGTCCGGATGCACAAAGAAGGAGTGCCCGTCATCGCGATTCCCAAGACGATGGATAATGACGTTTTTGGCACCGACTACTGTATCGGCTTTTCAACTGCCGTGACACGCAGCGTGGACTTCATCACAGCGCTACGGACAGTGGCCGGCTCGCACGAGCGCATCGCCATCGTGGAACTCTTCGGGCGCAATTCAGGTGAGACCGCTTTGATCTCTGCCTACCTTGCCGGCGTCGATCGCGCTCTGATTTCAGAAGTACCTTTCGATGTCGAGAAGCTTGCCAGTTTCGTTGAGCAGGACAAGGCGCACAATCCGAGCAATTACGCCATTGTGACGATGTCCGAAGGCGCGCACTTCCTCGGCGGGCAGGTGGTAGAGTATGGGGAAGCCGATGCGTATGGTCACAGGAAACTTGGAGGCATTGGTGCAGCGACGGAACAAGCTCTGAAGAAGCTCACGGGTTCGCATACGGTCTATCAGCAGGTCGCCTATCTGATGCGGAGCGGTGAACCGGATGCTCTGGATCGCATGGTAGCCATCAGCTATGCTAACCTGGCGACGGATCTCGCTCTGAAGAAGGAGTTCGGGAGACTCGTGGCATTACGCGAAGGAAAGTATACGACGGTGCCGATCGAGACTCTGACACAAGGGTTGAAGCGCGTTGACGTCAATGAGCTGTATGACTCCGAACACTACCGTCCAAAGGTTGCTCACTTGCTCGGCAAGCCGATGTTCCTCTATTAGAAGCGATTGCCGACGCGCAGATGCCCGGCAGAAACGAAAAAAATCCCGCCTTACTCAGGCGGGATTTTTGTTTTCAGCATTGACTATCTACGCTTTTTCTTGACCGGGTGCTGATAGACGGGGTGGACACCGTACTCGCTCGCGGCCCAGAGTGTCAGGATCGCTGTGATGCCCGCGATGCCTCGCTTCTCATCCTGGTTTGGAAACACCAGGCCATAGGTGTCAGCGACGAAATGCAGATGATTGAGTATTTGCTTCGCCTGTGGTCGTTCGATCCAGCCGTGCCAGAGGTCGACCTGATCAACGATCATCGCTTCATGGCGGCGGAGGAATTCTCCCAGGGAAATGAATTTCTCCCGCTGAGGTGTTCGGGGCCGGCAAAGGTTCAGCAGATCTCCGAGGTATTCGTTCCATAATCTCGCGAATCCGCGATTGCTGGGCTTCAGAAGGTATTTGGCTCTGGCGACCGAAAATCGAGCTTTCGTCTTGACACGAAATCGCGGAATAACCGGATGAAAGTCGAGAATCGGCAGGACAGCGGTTTTATCATGATCGTCCGGCTCGTGATGGACCCACGTTTTCTTAAGCTCGCGCCACGAGAGAATCGAGAGCACAGACTTCTTCTCGCTGTCGAGGAGGATGAATTTCCCCTTTTCCTCTTTGACTGCAGTGACCCAATGGCTCCATTCGTTCACGCAGAGCAACACAGGAATCCCGCGCCGCAGGTACGAGATGAGTTCCTGGCGTGCCTCCTCCGGATCGAAGCGCCGGGTGAATTTCATGTCGCAATTGAACTTGTGTGCGGCTTTCGCAAGCTGAAACTCATCCGTGCCGGACCACCAGCGCGTCCCGGCGATTTCCGAGATCTTGTTTTCGTCTGCCAGAATGCCAAGCATGACCAGGGCATGCTTTAGAGCAAATGGTCCGCATTGCCACAGATTCGGCTGAGGGTAAAATCCCATCGAACAACTCTCCCTGCTTAAAGTGTGGGCTGAACCTACCGAAAGTTTGATGAAATTACAACAACGATGAAGGCCAGTATTGCCAATAAAGACGGTTGTCTCGGTCTCGAAGTTTCAGTATCTTTTAAAAGAATGATAAACGAGGAGTATTCGGGCACCTTTCGTTGTGCCGTGTGCGGAGAGAAAAATGAGACTTTTGTCGACCTATCGGCTGGATCGATCCAGTCGTACGTGGAAGACTGCGCAGTGTGTTGCAGACCCAATGTCCTCCATATCAGGATCGACGAGTTCACTGGCAACATCTCTCTGGAAACGGAGTTTGAGGGATAGAGAACCGGCGTTCTCGTCCAACGAGGAATATGGCTACACCTTTAATGAAACAGTACCAGCAGGTTAAGGCAAAGCACCCGGACACGATTCTTCTCTTCCGCATGGGTGACTTCTACGAGACCTTCGAAGAAGATGCAAAGACCGCCGCGCGAGTCCTTGGCATTACGCTTACCAAGCGCGGCAACGGTGCGGCAGGCGAAGTCCCTCTCGCTGGATTTCCCTACCATGCTCTTGATGCCTATCTCCCAAAACTTCTCAAAGCCGGTCACCGGGTAGCAATCTGTGAACAGCTTGAGGATCCGAAATTCGCTGTCGGAATCGTGAAACGCGATGTCATCGAAGTCGTCACGCCAGGTGTAGCATTCTCGGACAAGGTCCTCGAGCAGAAACAAAACAACTATCTTGCCGCGGTTGCCCTTCCGTCGCCCCTCGCGCAGGGGGACGAGATGATTGGATTCGCATTCATTGATGTTTCCACCGCCGAGTTTGGGGTCACCGAATTCCCCTTCAGAAATCTCTCCGACCAAATCAATGTTCTCCAGCCATCAGAGCTACTCGTCCAGAAACGCGATCTGGAGACGCTCGAGAGCATTCTTCGGGACAAGTTCAAGGGATTGTACACAAAAGTGGATGATTGGATCTTCAACGGCGATTACAGTTATGAGATCCTCGTTAACCACTTCAAGACGCAGTCGCTCAAGGGCTTCGGTGTTGAGCATCTGAAAACCGGCCTGGTGGCAGCAGGGACGGTTATGCACTACTTGCAGGAGACGCAAAAAGCAAATCTGCCTCACATCAAAAAACTGACTCCGTTCGATACCAGCGACTACATGGTGCTGGATGCTTCAACGAAACGGAATCTTGAAATCACCGCTTCACTCTCCGGCCAATCGGACGGAACGTTGTTCTCGGTCCTCGATCGAACGCAAACGGCGATGGGAGGGAGACTCCTCAAGGCGTGGATCAATCGTCCATTGAAAAAGCTGGAGCCGATTCGCCAGCGGCTCGACGCCGTGAAGGAATTGTTCGGCAACGACGGTGCAAGGGGCGATCTTCGTGAAGTGCTCGGACAGGTGGGGGATCTGGAACGGCTGGTTGCGAGAATCGCGACTGGACGAGCGAATCCGAGAGAACTGAAACAACTTGAGCGGTCACTCGCTTTTGTCCCTTTGGTGAAGCAGCATGTCGTTGACCTCCATTCCCCTGCACTCAAGGAGATGCACGAACGGTTGAATCCTCTTGATCCCCTGGTCAAATTGCTCCACGATGCCATTGAAGATGACCCGCCGCTGGCACTTGTCGAAGGGGGCGTGATTCGGAAAGGATACAATCAGGAGTTGGATGAATTTCGCACCGTCGCTTTCAGCGGGAAGGATTGGATAGCGAAGCTCCAGGCAGAGGAGCGTCGACGAACGGGAATCTCGTCGCTCAAAGTCGGCTACAACAATGTGTTTGGCTACTACATCGAGATCACGAACACGCATAAGGATAAGGTGCCGCCCGATTTCATCCGGAAACAAACGCTGACGAATGCGGAACGGTATGTTACGCCGGAGTTGAAGGAATACGAGGAAAAAGTCCTTCACGCTGAGGAAAAGATATTGGCTCTGGAGACCAAGATTTTCAATGACATCCGTGTTGCTATTGCTGAGTATTCGACCGCGATCCTGGAGAATGCGCGCATCCTTGCGACATTTGACTGCTTCGTCTCTCTCGCGGATGTGGCAGTCGAAAACAACTACGTCTGTCCTGAGGTTGATGACTCGACACGCCTGGAGATCAAAGAGGGACGTCACCCTGTGATCGAGCGCCTGCTCCCGCCTGGTGAACGCTACACTGCGAACAACACGCTGATGGATACTGAGTCCGACCAGATCCTCATCGTCACCGGGCCGAACATGAGCGGCAAATCGAGCTATCTCCGCCAGGTGGGTTTGATTGTCCTGCTTGCGCAAATCGGTAGTTTCGTACCTGCCGCTGAAGCGCGTATTGGATTGGTGGATCGGATTTACACAAGGGTTGGGGCGAGCGATAATATCGCTTCAGGGGAGAGCACATTTCTGGTGGAAATGCATGAAGCAGCAACGATTGTCAACACATCGACGAACCGGGGACTCATTCTGCTTGACGAGGTGGGCCGCGGAACAAGCACGTTTGATGGAATCAGCATTGCCTGGGCGTTGACCGAATACCTCCATACACGCATCGGGGCACGAACGCTTTTTGCGACCCACTATCACGAACTGAATGAGTTGGCGGACCTTTTCCCGCGGATCAAGAATTACAAAGTTGACGTGCGGGAATATGGAGACAAGGTGCTCTTCTTACACAAAGTTGTGCCCGGGTTCGCAGATCACTCGTACGGAATACAGGTTGCCCAGATGGCAGGCCTCCCGGAGGAAGTCACGGACAGGGCCAAGAAGATTCTGAAGAACCTGGAGGAATCTGATCTGAATGTGTATTCGAGCGGAAAGCAGATCAAAGGACGTATCCCACCACCTGACATACAGATGACACTTTTCGAAATGAAAGACGAGCGCCTCCGCGAGGAGATTCGAAAGCTCGATGTCGAGAAAATGACACCGCTCGAAGCATTACAAAAGCTTGCCGAAATCAAACAGCGATTGGAACTGAAATAGCTTCACCACGAACCTGGTGGCAGGCGAGCATCAGCCGTCGCTTCCCAGACCATAGAAATACAAAGAAGGAGTCAATGGCCGACCGACAGCACCTGGAACTTCGCAACCACAATCTTACACATCTTCCCGTTCTCAAGATCGATCCCGTCGTTTTCGAAGCCAAGTTTACTCATGGATGTTCGATGCAAAACTGCAACGCTTCGTGTTGTCAGGGAGGGGTCATGCTCGATGTGAAAGAGCGGGATAACATACTTCGTCACGTGGATCTCATCCGAGCGCACATGGAGCCAGACCAGGTACACGATCCCGGCGCGTGGTTTGATAATGAGGAGGAGGTTGACTCGGACTATCCGTCGGGAAGGGGAGTCGGGACTCAGACCACTGACCGGGGTTGCGTGTTCCTGAAAAAAGACGGGCGGTGTGTCCTTCAGACGGCGGCGATGGAGGAAGGTCTTCCGAAGCAGGCTCTGAAACCGTTTTTCTGTTTTGCCTTTCCCGTTACCATCGACGCTGGCGTGCTGACCATTGATGATCCCGATTTCACAAATCGTCCTGAGTGTTGCAGCATGATTCCTGGAGGAACCACGTCCGTGCTGGAGATTTGTCGGGAGGAATTCGAATTTGTCCTGGGGAGCGAAGGGGCGAAGGCTCTGCGCGCCCTGCAAAAGAAGTAATGCTGCCTGTATTGTCTTTTACCTCCGCTGTTTCCATCTCTTTTGGTCACCTCACTGATACCTGCCGGACGTCGCTACCCATCGAGTGGACGATAATGGTGTGGAAATAGAAAACCCTGGCAGTGTAAGTACTGCCAGGGTTTCTCTGTTTCAGTATGGAATTGATTTTTCTTACTTCACGGTGAAATCGCATGTAGCTACCGTCTTGGTCGCGGCAGTGAGGATGCCAGTAGTGTGAAAGCTGCCTGTCTAAGTCCACGGGAAGGAGGAAAGCATGATATGTCCGTAGCTCCGAGGATCCGGGTACGGAATGCTTTGCACTGCAGTATATGAGCCGTTGACCGACTTTCCGATCTTGATCGTCACAGCTGGACCGGCCTTATCATCCTCGGTTTGGAGTCTCCAAGAGATCAAGAGGTTGGGAGTGGTTGTGAACCTGGTTGTCTCTGCGGCAAGTTGTAAGAGGTTGGACGCGCTGAGCCCTAGCACAAATATCAGTTTGTCTGAGAACTGGGTGCCCTTCTCAAGCTGCATCGGCCCGATGTGTGAGGGTAGCTGTTTTTCGATTTCTTCCCTTTACGCACTTCTTATATGGACGAACACAGATTCATAAACAACGGCGGTCCCGTTTCCCATTGATTGAAGGGGCCCATCGGAAACATGATGACATGATGGCAATGGTCACAGAAGAAGATTTCTCTTGACAAAAGAGTCTTGGGAGATTATATTGGAAACGTAGAATACGGCAATAGTTTCCAAAATACAAAATGACGAAGACAGATATAGTGGTTGATATCAAGTAACACCCCGATCTAGAAACGCATAATACTAATATAGTTTCCATATACTCAAACAATGACCGCTGATCTTGACGTGAGAGAGAGAGTGCTTGAACACGCCCGGGATGAGTTCCTCTCCCGCGGGTTCAGCAAGGTTACGCTCGACGAGATCGCATCAGACCTCGGGATCAGCAAGAAGACTCTCTACAAATTCTATCCGAGCAAGGAGGAGCTTTTGCGGGCCTCCTTGCATGCGATGATGCGCTCTGCTGGGTGGGAGCTGGAGCGCATCAGTTCTTCCGACAAGCCCTTCGCCGAGAAACTGGCCGAGGCAATGGTGACGATGGGGAAGTACGTCAGCCAGTTTCGAAGAGAAGGGCTTGCAGATATTCAACGCAACGCGCCGTCCATCTGGAAAGAACTCGACAAGTTCCGCGAAGAACACATCGTGAGTAGGCTCGTTTCCATGATTGTCCAGGCACGTAGAGAGAACATCTTTCGTCCTGAGGTGAATGAGCAGGTGTTGATTCGCATGCTGGTCAGTTCCATCCAGGGGGTCATTAATCCTCAGGTGCTCACGCAGCACTCCTTTTCAGCTCAAGAAGCGGCGCAGAGCATCCTTAAAGTTCTCTTCGAGGGAGCGCTGACCGACGCTGCAAGGGAAGAATTCCACGCATTTGACAAACCAACTGAATTCGTCTAGTCTACAACGAAGGACATTATGAAAACGAAATCCATTTTCCTGGTTCTGGGCTTTGTGCTCTGGGGATGCGGGAACGGCAACAAGGGAGCAATTGAAGCAAGCGGCACACTGGAAGCCACTGAAGTCAAGGTCGGTGCGAAAGTGCCCGGTCAGATCGAGACCATCCGAGTGCAGGAGGGGAGCGAAGTGAAGGCCGGTGATACGCTTGTGATCCTTGATCGCTCAACACTCGCACTTCAGTGGAAGCAGGCGCAGGCGGGTTTCGAGGTGGCCGATGCGCAATACAAGCTTCTGCTGAATGGTGCCCGATCGGAGGACCTGCAGCTTGGTGAAGAGTCGCTCCGGCAGGCGGAGGCATCATTCAAGAACGCGAATGACGATTACGCGCGAATGAAACAGCTGCTTGCCACGAAAACCGTGACACAGAAGCAGTATGATGATGCGGAGTCCCGCTTCACCATCGCGAAGGCACAGCTCAATTCCGCTGAGCAGAGCCTGGGAAAGCTGCGCAAGTTTGCACGCCCTGAGGATCTGGTTGCAGCAAAAGCCCGCGCGGGTCAGGCGAAGGCCACAGCCGATCTTCTGATGAAACAACTCACCGATGCCGTGATTGTCGCGCCTGTGTCCGGCACTGTTACGCACAAGCCTTTTGAAGAAGGGGAGCTCATCAGCATAGGTTCTGTAGTCGCTACGATCTCGCGTCTCGATAAAATGGATCTTATGATCTATGTCAACGAATCAGAGCTTGGCAAAGTCAAACTCGGCGGATCAGCAGACGTTTCCATCGATACGTATCCTCAGAAGACGTTTCCCGGGAAGGTTATCTATATCTCGCCGATTGCTGAGTTCACTCCGAAAAACGTACAAACGAAAGAAGACAGGACGAAGTTGGTGTACGGCGTGAAGCTGGAGGTCGAGAACCACGAGCGGGCACTGAAGTCGGGTATGCCAGCTGATGCCATTGTTCGTTAATCGGAATCAGGTATGAGCACCATCGAACTACAGTCAGTCAGCAAGTCATTCGGGATCCACCGCGCGGTCGACTCGATCTCCATGAAAGTAGAGAAGGGTGAGATGTTCGCTCTCGTGGGTCCGGATGGAGCCGGCAAGACGACAACGATCAGAATGCTCTGCGGAATTGTTCCGCCGGATGAAGGAGAGCTCTTCGTCTGCGGCTTCAATGTCCGGCGCCAACCCGGCGAGGTGAAGAATCGGATTGGCTACCTTTCCCAGAAATTCAGCCTGTATGGTGACCTGACGGTAGACGAGAATATTGAATTCTTCGCCGAGATTCATCGTGTCCATGACTATCGGAAGCGCCGCGAAAAGCTGCTCGAGTTCACCCGGCTGACTCCGTTCCGGACTCGATTTGCCGAGAACCTCTCCGGGGGGATGAAACAGAAACTCGCCCTTGCGTGCACGCTGATCCACACACCGGAAGTGATTTTTCTCGATGAGCCGACCGCCGGCGTCGATCCTGTTTCAAGGCGTGATTTCTGGAAGATCCTGTCAAATCTCCTCAAGACAGGGATTACGATCCTCATGACAACCCCGTATTTGGACGAAGCCGAGCGCTGTAGCCGCGTCGCCATGATGAATGAGGGACGGATCCTCGTTGCCGATACGCCTCAAAATCTCAAAGGGATCATGAGAGGAACTCTTCTGGAACTGGTGTGCAACGACATCCGGAAAGCGGCATCGCTCCTCAAATCCGAGAAACTCGCGATGGAAGTGCAGGCGTTTGGGGACAGACTCAATGTGGTCGTGGAAGATGAAAAGAAGGGGTTGCGCAGGCTTCTGGATGTTCTAAAGAAAAACTCTGTCGAGGTCCTTGATCACAGAATGATCTCGCCGTCATTGGAAAACGTGTTCATCTCGCTCCTTTCTGAGCGAAACAGAAAACAGGAATTTGTGGAAGGCTCGGAAGTATGAAAACGTCTATTGTCGTTCTCTTTGTTGTGATGACAGGACTTTCACAAGTCCTCGCCCAGACGAGGATGCTGACAATCGAGGAGAGTGTGGCTCTTGGGCTGGATAACAGCAGAGTTCTTCACGCTTCTCAAATGAAATCAGAATACGCGGATGCAAAATCAAGCGAAATGAGCGCGATGTTGTATCCCTCGTTGAAACTGCAGGGCTCGTACCAAAGGCTGAGCGAAGTACCGGATTTCAAGATTCCTCTCCCGGGGATACCGATGTCGATCTTTCCATATATCCCCAACACCTATAGCGCCAGAGCGTCGTTTCAGCAGCCGCTCTTCACTGGATGGAAATTCCAGGGAGCGGCTGACAATGCAGCGTACCAGGCCGAGGCAGCGAGGAGTGATGTCACAAAAGACAAAGCGGATCTTGTCTTCACCATCAAATCAACCTACTGGACTGTGTATCGGGCGAAGGAGATCAAGCGTCTTTCGGACGACAATGTAAAGCAAATCGCCTCGCATCTTGAAGACGCGGAGAACCTGTTGAAGCAGGGGATGGCGACGACCAACGATGTGCTCAAGATAAAGGTCCAGTTTTTCAATTCGAGAATTCTTCAGAGCGATGCTGCGAACAACGTCCGGCTTGCGACGATATCCCTCAATTCGGCGATTGGGATTCCGCTTGATACGGATGTCGGGATTGCTTCGCCGCTGACCCCGACGACGAAGGACTATCCGGAGCTGGAGAAAGTCCTCAGCTCTGCTCTCAAAGTGCGGCCTGAGATCCTCGCGATGGAATCACGTGTCAAGGCTGCGAGCGCAGCAGTGACCTCAGCAGCAGGTGGCTGGTTGCCTCAGATATTCTTCACCGGGAATTATTACTATGCCCGACCCAACCAGCGGATCATTCCTTCAAAGGATGAGTTCAAGGATACCTGGGACTTCGGGATTTCGCTGCAGATCGATCTTTGGAATAACCTGACGGCATTTCATCAGACGAATCAGGCGAAAGCGCAATACGAACAAACGAAGGATGCACTCGTGACATTGAGAGACGGCATCACGCTCGATGTGACACAGAGCTATCTCAGCTTTCAGCAGGCAAAGGAACGAATTCACCTCGCTGAGCTTACGGTCGAGCAGGCAAATGAGAATTACCGGATGACAGCTGAAAAGTACAAGACAGGCCTCACAACGAGTTCTGAACTTCTGGATGCGGAAGTGGCCCTGTTGCAATCAAAGCTACAGCTGACGCAATCGCTGGTTGATCACGAGCTGGCAGAGGCGAGGCTCGAGAAGTCCGTCGGCGAACTTCGCTAGGAACGTCCCACGTATCAGGATTGTATCTCATGGCTGTGAACGCAATTGAAGTCGACAATCTGACAAAACTCTTCGGGAAATTTTGCGCCGTTGACCACATCAACTTCGAAGTAAAGCAAGGGGAGATCTTCGGATTTCTTGGGGCCAACGGCGCGGGGAAGTCTACGACAATCCGCATGCTGTGCGGGCTTCTCCAGTCAACGAAGGGAACCGCGAGGGTTGGTGGGTTTGACATCAATACTCAGTCAGAGAAAATCAAAGAGAATATCGGTTATATGTCACAGAAGTTTTCCTTGTATGAGGACCTCACCGTCGACGAGAACATCAACTTCTTTGGCAAAGTGTATGGACTCAGTAATGGTGAGCTTGCCGAACGGAAGCATTGGGTTCTGGAGATGGCCAACCTCAAGGGGCGCGAGAGGAGCATCACCGGCACTCTCTCCGGCGGATGGAAGCAGCGGTTGGCACTTGGTTGTGCAATCCTGCACAGGCCGCGGATTGTGTTTCTGGATGAGCCAACCAGCGGGGTTGACCCGGTGATGCGGAGAAAATTCTGGGAATTGATCAATGACCTTTCCTCGCAAGGGATCACGGTGCTCGTGACAACTCACTACCTGGAAGAGGCAGAGTACTGCAACGACATCATTCTCATCAACGCCGGAAAAATCATTGCTGGAGGAAGCCCGAAGGAGCTGAAAGAGCAACACATCAAGACACCGATTCTTGAGGTTCAGTGTACTAAAGTCATTGACGCTCTGGCATTGCTCGAGCAGCAGCCCTGGGCCGTGGAGACTTCAGTGTTTGGTACGTACATGCACGTCAGCGTCTCTGATGAAAAAAAAGCCCGGAAAGAAATCAGGCGAATTCTGAACGGGGAGGGAATTGAGGTAGCGAATATCGAGCGTATCACTCCGTCGCTCGAGGATGTATTCATTTTTCTTCTGGATCAGGAAGCCAAACGAGCTGCCTAGGACATGAAACATGATTGACCGTCTGCTCCCAATTATCAAGAAGGAATTCCGGCATATCCGGAGAGACAAGCGCGTCCTTGCTGTGCTAACGCTTGTTCCCGCCGCCCTATTGCTGCTGAATGGCTATGCACTGAACTTTGACGTCAACCATATCAGGATGGCCGTCGTCAATCAGGACAAGGGTGCAGTCTCACGTGAGTTCATCAATTCGTTCGTGTCCTCGGGGTACTTTGACTACGTGCAGGAGCTCGCAACTTCTGAAGAGGCAACGCAAATGCTGGACGATGGTCATGTCCGGATGGTTCTCGTCGTGCCGTCAGACTTTTCGGATCACCTTCAGGCGAACGAGTCCGCGTCGGTCCAGATCCTCGTCGATGGCATGGACGCGAACTCCGCGACAACGATTGTCGGTTATTCGCAGGCTGTTGTGTTGCAGTATTCCCAGAAGATTGTTATGAACAACCTGGCGAAGATCGGCCGCGCCAATTACATCCCCATTAATTATGAGGGGCGAATCTGGTACAACCCGGAGCTCAAGAGCGCAAAATTTCTCGTGCCGGGGCTTATCGCATTCATCCTTGCCATCACAGCTGTCATTGCAACATCGCTGTCGATTGTGCGGGAGAAGGAACGCAACACGATAGAACAGATCAATGTCTCGCCTGTTCATTCTCTCGATTTTATTCTCGGGAAACTGATACCGTACGCCCTGATCTCGCTTGTCGCCGCGTCGCTTGTCCTTCTGGCTGCCTACCTGCTGTTCGGAGTCGTTATCAAGGGGAGCGTGTTCCTTCTCTTTGGTGCGACGCTCCTGTTTATTGTGGCCGCGTTGAGCATGGGGCTTCTCGTGTCAACAATCTCTGACAGCCAGCAGGTCGCCTTTCAGATCGCCGCCATTGTGTCCATGGTTCCTACGATCGTATTGTCAGGATTTGTGTTCCCGATCAGAAGCATGCCCTGGTGGCTGAAAATTCTGACCAATATTACTCCGGCGAAGTTCTACCTAGTAATTCTGCGTAGCATTCTTTTGAAGGGAGTTGGCATCGCCGCGTTCTGGGAACAACTGCTCTACCTGGTGCTCTTCGCGACTGTTCTCCTCACCATCAGCACTTTGCGATTCAAGCGGAATATAGGATAGGATTGTGAGTCTCCAACGGATCATAGCGCTTCTGAAGAAGGAATTTGGCCAGCTGATCAAGGATCGGCGCCTTCTGCCAATCGTCTTCATTGCTCCTGTTCTCCAGCTGACGTTCCTGGGGTTCGCGGCATCGCTTGATGTGAAGAACATCTCGATGGTCATTTGTGACCTCGACAAGACAGTCGAGAGCCGCGCATTTATCCAGCGGTTTTCCAATTCCGGATATTTCACAATCGAGTATGCAACGGAAGACTACAACTCCATCCAACAGTACGTGGACAACAACAAGGTAACTATGGCTCTCGTTGTGCCTCCGCGTTTTGGAGACAAGGTGCTGAGAAAAGAGCCGGCGACAATTCAGGTCATTTTCGATGGAAGTGAGGGAAACACCGCCGCGATCAGCATGGGCTATATCAACCAGATCATTATTGGTGCGTCGACCGAAATTCTCACGGATGTGCTTGGCGGGACAGGCCTTTCGGGCCGCGTCGATGCCGAGGTGCGGGCCTGGTACAATCCGTCGCTCAAGAGCCGGAACTTCATGGTTCCCGGAGTTCTTGTGCTAATCCTTCTGATTACCACCACGAATCTCACCGCAATGGCAATTGTGAAGGAGAAGGAGGTCGGCACTCTCGAACAGATTATGGTGACGCCCATCCGATCATATGAATTGATCCTGGGGAAGCTCATTCCTTTCACGATCGTTGGCATGGTCAATGTGTGTGTGGTCATCACGGTCATGGTGTTCGGGTTTGGAATCCCTGTGAAGGGAAGTGTCCTGCTGCTGTTCGTCCTCACAGGAGCTTTTCTCATGACCTCGCTGGGAGTGGGCCTTTTCGTCTCCACGATTTCAAGGACACAGCAGCAGGCTATGATGACAGCAATCTTCTTTGTCATGATGCCCATGATGTATATCTCCGGTTTCGTTTTTCCAATCGAAAACATGCCGGCACCGTTGCAGTATCTTTCGCTCGGCATTCCTATGCGCTATTACCTCATCATCATTCGCTCGATCATACTCAAGGGTGTGGGGATCAGCACGCTCTGGCCCCAAGCGGTGATGCTGGTGTTGATGGGATCTGCAATCCTCGTCGCCAGCATGCTTCGGTTCAGAAAGAAGCTCGATTGATCTTTGTCACGTCATCGAGCGTGCCCGAATCTTAAATTTGATTTTCACACGGAAATGCGGTAAAATTACATCGCTCATGCACAAAGACGAGGGGAACGGAGATGGGAGCAGTTACAATACCTGTCTCTTGCACTTCGCAGGCCAGTCCATCGAGTGCTCCAGTTTCAATTTGACTCAGCCAGAATGCTCCACGAAAAGGGTATCAGATCGTTATGATGAATCAACGTCGTTTGTATCGGACCATTGAAAGTTTTGCATCACACGATTTCAAGACAGATAAGGAGTTGCTCAAACATGTCCTAAACGAGATTGTGAAAGATGAGCAGATCAACCTCAAAGGTGGGCGGATCTGGCAATACGAGCCATCCACCGATTCGTACCGCCTGATACATCAAATCGGCATCATAGACAGGGTCGAACAGGGTTACAAGATTGCTCTTTCGACCTATCCCATCTTCTATCAACTCTCGGACCATCGGTCACTGATCGCAAACGAAACGGATCGCTACCTCAGGAAAAAGGGGATTGTTAAGTACTCGGCAACAGGCGTCGGGGAAAAACTCGATGCGAAGAAAGGGAAGGTCCCGCAGTACATCCTCGCTTTCAATTCGGATAGGCTGGAGGAATCACTGCTTGCCGATCTGAATATCATCAGCCTGGCGGTGACGTCACTCCTTCGCGGCAAGAAAGTGGAGCGCAAAGCAGACTTGCTCGAGAAGGACCTGGACAAAGCCCGCGAAATCCAGCAGAGCATCCTTCCGCAACACGCGCTCAATTTCCATCACTATGAGCTGTACGGTGTGTCGATCCCGGACCGGGTGGTCGGCGGCGATTTCTTTGATTACCTTCAATCTGATGACGAGGAAGATCGGCTGAGTGTCGTGATCGGGGACGCGGCGAGCAAGGGATTCAGGGCTGCCGCAGAGGCCCTCTATGTTTCCGGTGCGCTGCGGATGGGCATTACCTATCACACAAAAATCAGCGCTCTGATGTCCCGCGTGAACAGGCTGGTGAATAAAACCTTTGCCGAGGAACAGTTTGTGACGATGTTCTACGCCGAACTCTCAAACGACCCGAAGGGGCTCCTGCTCTATTCGAACGCAGGGCACAACAGCCCGATGGTCTATCGGGCGAAGGACAAGCGCATCGACATGTTGGAGGCGACAGGACAGATCATGGGTCCGTTTCCAGATGGTCTCTACAAAGTGGACAACACACATCTGAACGAGGGAGATGTCGTAGTGTTGTATACGGATGGTGTGGTTGAGGCAGTTGGGGGAGGGGTGATGTACGGTGAAGACAGGCTGCAGAGTAAGATCGGAGAACTCGCTTCTCTCAGCGCCAAGGAGATATGCCAGCGGTTGCTGGATGATGTGCTGCAGTACTCATCGGCATCCGACGACGGGGATGACAAGACGATCGTCGTGATCAAACGGCTCGGCGAAGCCACTCATTAGTGTTTTTCCAACGAGGGATGCTATGACTGAACAAAAACGAATCGGCGTGGTCACGGGAGTCACCAGCGGGACACTGACGGCTGTCATGGACTCGGAAATCAAGAACCTCGCCAAAGAGTTCAACGGCAAGATCTACTATATCGGACAGATCGGCAGCTACGTGCTCATTCCGGTAGCGAAGATCATTGTCGTCGCCATGATGTCGGAGTTCAAAAAGATTGACTTCTCGGAGAATGGAAAGCTGAGTCAGCGCTGCGTGATGGAGCTCAGCCTCGTGGGGACAGTAAAAGCAGGCCGTTATGAACGCGGTGTCTCCGTCATTCCCCCGGTTGATTCGCCGGTGTTTATTGCGGAGGATGCTGATCTGACTGCGGTGTTCTCGGTGTTCCGTAAATTTGGGTTTTCGGTCGGACAACTCTCCTTGTTCGAGCGCGAACGTGCGTATCTCGATCCCAATAAGTTGTTCGGAAAGCACCTTGCAATCCTCGGATCCAGCGGCTCCGGAAAGTCGTGCACTGTATCCTCTATTTTGCAGAAGGTCGCTGTCTATCCCGACACCAACATCATCATCCTGGATATCCACAACGAATACAGCAGTGCATTCCCGGAGACAAGTCAGCACCTCGACATTGCCGAACTCGAACTTCCATATTGGCTGATGAACCTCGCGGAACTTCAGGAGACGTTTATAGATGACCGCGATGAGAACGCCGCCACGCAAGTCACCGTATTCAAAGATCTCATCGTTGCCTCAAAGAAGGGCAAGAATCCCAGCCTCGCGGATATCCTGACGGTGGATACACCGGTGTACTTCGATCTGGCAGAGGTCCGTGCGAAGATCCAGTATTATGATACCGAGAAAATCTCGGGTCTCACGGGATCCTCGGCGAAGGAGGGACCATTCTATGGGAAGTTCAGCAGGTTCCTTGTCCGTCTCGACAGCCGTTTAAACGATCCGCGCTATGCGTTCATGTTCAAGCCGAAAGAGTATGTACAGTCTTCTTCGTTTGCAGTGCTTCTGAACAAGTTCTTTGGAAAGAATCAGGATTCGCGTATCACGCTCATGGATATGAGCGGCGTCCCGTTCGATATCGTCAACACCATCGTATCGCTGCTCGCTCGCCTCGCATTCGACTTCAATTTCTGGAATGCGAGCAGGCGTGACTTCCCCATCCTTCTCGTCTTCGAGGAGGCCCACAATTATCTTCCCAGCGGTGGGACGGGTGTCGGAGCGGCCCGACGAACAGTTGAACGTATCGCAAAGGAAGGACGTAAATACGGCGTGAGCTGTATGATCGTCAGCCAGCGCCCTTCTGAGGTTTCCGAGACCATTCTGTCGCAGTGCAATAACTTTATCATTCTCCGACTCACGAACCCTGTCGACCAGGGCTATGTTGGTAAGTTGATGTCCGATACGTTTGCCGGACTGATCGACACACTTCCTGCGTTGCGGCAGGGCGAGGCGCTGATTGTGGGAGAGGCTATTCCTATGCCACTCCGCGTCCAAATCGACTTCCCCAATCCCGAACCGAGCAGCGCCGACATTAAATTCTTCGACAAATGGAAGCAGAGCGAGGTGAAAACGGAAATCCCAGATGTCGTTGACCGCTGGTGGCACCAACACAGAGGGTGAACGTCGGCCGCCGCATTTTTCCTCCCCAGAACCTGACGAGGAACGAAGTCATATGCCGGCGTGTTTTATCCTTGTAGTTCATCACGCTGGAGGGTAGAGCATGCTGGTCAAACGGGCTGAGGATATCAAGTCTTCCGAAATCACACCTGAGCACCTGTACTTCAATCGCCGCGAGTTCATCGGGGCTGCCGCTGCAGCCGGTATCGGACTCGCAACCGCACTCACGTTCCCCGATTCTGTTCATGCCGATGATCGCTGGCCCCGGGGAAAGAAGGGGCCGTACGATACGGACGAAGAAGTCAACACGTTCAAAGAAATCACCACGTATAATAACTTCTACGAGTTCGGAGTCGACAAGGGAGATCCATCTCAGTATTCCGGGAGCTTTCAACCGAAGCCGTGGACTGTGAAGATTGAGGGAGCGGTCAAGAAGCCGGCGACCTACAACCTGGAAGATCTCCTGAAATCGTACAAGCTGGAGGATCGGATTTATCGGATGCGATGCGTGGAAGGATGGTCGATGGTAATACCGTGGCGCGGGTTCCCTCTGGCCGACCTCGTGAAGAAAGTTGAGCCGACTTCGCGGGCAAAGTACGTAACGTTCGAGACTGTATATCGACCCGAGCAAATGCCGGGTCAGAAGGAACGCTACTTACACTGGCCGTACCTCGAAGGTCTTCGTCTCGATGAAGCACTCAACCCGTTGACCCTTCTCGTCACAGGAGTCTACGGCAAGGATCTCCCGAACCAGAACGGTTCCCCGTTCCGGCTTGTGATACCATGGAAGTACGGCTTCAAGGGGATAAAGTCGATCGTCAAGATCTCATTTACCGACAAGGAACCGCAGACGACCTGGATGCTGGCAGGTCCCGATGAGTACGGATTCTATTCGAACGTGAACCCCGAGGTGGATCATCCCCGATGGAGCCAGAAGACCGAGCGTCGCATAGGCGAATTCTTCAAGAGGAAGACTCTTCCGTTCAATGGTTACGGTGACCAGGTCGCGTCGATGTATGCGGGCATGGACTTGCGTAAGCACTTCTAGCAGAATGTTGATTCGTCTTTACTAGTCCAATCTTCTCACGCAAAAACGCCAAGGCGCTAAAAAAGTCTTTCGATGTCTTGTCCTTCAAAACGGCTTGGCGTTCTTTGCGACTTTGCGTGAAACTCTTCGACCAGATCTCCAGGATCATACCGGATGACGAGAGCTCAGCGGGAAATTACTGTTGCGAAGGTCATTGTGTTTTTGCTCGCGCTTGTCCCCCTTGGGCTGCTTCTCTATGGGGCCGCAATGGGGGAATTGAGCGCTAACCCCATCAAAGATATCACCGAAGAAACGGGAATCTGGACTCTCCGATTCATCGTCATTACCCTCTCTGTTACCCCGCTGCGTAAGATCACCGGTTGGTCCCGACTCGCGCGATTCCGGCGCATGGTTGGACTCTTCGCGTTCTTCTACGGATTCCTCCACCTCACCATGTACGTGTATCTCGACCAGTTCTTCGCGTTTGATGAGATCCTGAAGGATGTTGCCAAGCGACCGTTCATCACCGTCGGATTCTCAGCCTTCGTCATGATGATCCCTCTTGCGCTCACATCACCAAATCGAGTTGTGCGATGGATGGGAGGGAAACGATGGCAACTGCTTCACCGGCTGGTCTATGGGGTGGCACTCTGCGGAGTATTTCACTATCTTTGGCTGGTGAAAGCCGATACAAGTCGGCCCCTTCGGTATGGCGCGGTAGTGGCAGCGTTGCTTCTCTTTCGGTTGTGGGATTATCTGAGGTCCCGGCCTGTTGGCAGAAAGCTCAAAGCGCAAAAAGGGGGCGACCATCGTACAGGAACTGAATGGTGCGTCGCAATGATGGTGGAATCTTTCGTGAAACGTTTTCTTGCCCTGCTGGTTGGATTTGTACTGTTGGCTTCCATGTACGGCCAGGACAAAATCAAGGAACTGGAACAACGGCTTAAGGCAAGTCCGGGAGACGAGTCAACAATGATGGAACTCGGGCGTTTCTATCACGATCAGGGGGCGTCGGGTGATGGGAGTGCAGTTGAAAAGGGGATTCGGGTTTTTGACCGGTTGTTAGCGATCGATTCGGCGAACGCGGTCGCTGTTGCCTACCATGGTGCTCTCTGGACAATGCGCGGTCGTGATTCGTGGTGGCCACCCAACAAGCTGAAGTATATGAAGCAGGGGTGCGAAGACTTGGATCGGGCCATTGAAATGGATCCCGGCAATATCATGGTCCATCTGATCCGGGGGATCAATGGACTGGGATTGCCCGACTATGCTGGGCGTCTCTCGACTTCACTCGAAGATTTCATCGTTCTTCTCAGAAGACCTGACTTCCCCGAGCAGACAAAGGAGTTGAAGGCGGTTGTTTTCTATTACGGGGGAGTCGCGCACAAACGTGCGGACGACTATGACAGGGCTCGGGAGTTGTTCAAGAGGGCTATCGCGATTCTTCCCGATTCAGACTATGCCAAACGTTCACAGGAAGAATTGAATGATATGGGATCGTAACGCGGTGACTACTGCAATCAGCTCAACGAGTTGAGCACCCGCTGCAGCCTCGTGGCGACATCTTCTGCAATGGACTTCAGGGCTTCATTCTCCACCATCTTCGTCATCGACATCGGATCAAATGCCCCGACAATTGTCTTGCCTTCCTTCTCGTAGACGATGACATTGCAGGGGAGAAGCAGCCCTATTTGTTCCTCGGCCTGGAGGGCTTTGTAGGCGAACGGGGGATTACAGGCGCCAAGGATGACATACCTATAGAAATCGACATCAAGTTTCTTCTTGAGTGTGTCCCTGACATCGATTGTTGTGAGGACACCAAATCCTTCCTTCTTCAGTTCCTCAGTAACCTTCTCAACCGCCTTGTCATATGACAACGACACCTGTTTTGAAAATCCGTAACTCATTATTTCTCCGGAGAATCTATGGCTGTACCTTCTGAATTTGTTCGTTCGACGATTCCCTCGTCCAGATTTGTGTCAACGCAGTTTGCTGAAATTCCAATCGGCAAGACCGCCCTTCATATGAGCAACAGTGAATCCGAGGCGTTTGAGTCGCAGTGCTGCTGTGAGACTCCGGTTTCCTGACTGGCAATAGCAGATGATTTCTCTGCCTTTGTGCTTCTCCAGTTCGGTGTACCGGCGTCCCAGCTCGTGGAGGGGAATATGGTGTGCGCCCTTGATGTGGTTCTGACTCCACTCCTTCTCGGTGCGCACATCCAGAAGGAAAGTTGCCCGGTCTGTCCGCATCTTTTCCTCGACTTCAGCCGGACGATACTCAGTAATGGACCGGAATGCGAAGAAGCGTCGCGCATAAAACAGAACGAGAATTGCCATGACAGCGTAGAAGAAAATCTCTCCGTTCACTGGCCGCTCTCCCTGTGTGGAGGATTGGAGTTCAATTCAGTCCGCATGCTCCGCCGCAACATTCGCCTCCCATTTCACATGGCGGCTGAGACGCCGAAGAGGAGGAAGAGGTCCCGCCCATCGACACTGATGCCGCAGAGAAGAGCTTCTTGTGCTCGGTCGATCCGCATTGTGGGCACACAACATCCTCGACCACTTCACGCACTTTGTGGTACACGTCGTATGTCTTTCCGCAACCCGAACAGCTATAGTCAAACACTGGCATTCGTTCAATCTCCTTTTTCGAAGCGTCTGTTGAGACAACAGCGCGCTGGATTCTGTCCATCAATCAATTCTAGGTGACCAGGCATATTCCCGGCCTCTCTGCTCCCATGAGATGCGGGCATCCGCCGAAAGATCCAGCGATTCCGCTGACTCCATCAAACTATTTCAACAACGACCTCAACACGAATTGGAGTATCCCATCGTGTTTGTAGTAATCAACCTCGTTTGGCGTATCAATGCGGGAATTGACCGTGAATGTTTTCACGTTTCCATCCGTTGCGGTTGCCTTGACCGTCAGTTTTTGACGCGGCTGTAAGCCCCTGGAAATGCCCTCAATAAAGAATGTTTCAAACCCCGAAAGACCAAGGGTTTTGTAGTTCTGTCCGTCCTCGAACTGAAGCGGCAGGACACCCATCCCGACGAGATTGCTCCTATGGATTCTCTCAAAGCTCTCGGCAATAACCGCGCGGACTCCAAGAAGCCGTGGGCCTTTTGCCGCCCAATCCCTGGACGAGCCCGAGCCGTATTCCTTTCCAGCAATGATGATCAAAGGCACCTTCTCCTCTTTGTACTTCATCGCGGCGTCAAAAATCGACATCGGCTCTTTCGATGAAGGATGGAGGGTCCAGCCTCCCTCAGTGCCAGGTGCGAGCATGTTGCGGAGGCGGACATTCGCAAATGTCCCACGCATCATCACTTCATGATTCCCGCGCCTCGCTCCGTATTGGTTAAAGTCTTTCTTTTCGACTCCGTTCGCGATGAGATACTTCGCCGCCGGGCTGTTGGCAGCGATTGAGCCGGCAGGTGAAATGTGATCCGTTGTCACAGAATCGCCGAGGAGAGCCAGAACTTTTGCGCCGGCGATGTCCTGAAGCGGCTTCGGTTCCCGTGGCAGGTCCTCGAAATACGGCGCAGCCTTGATGTACGTCGAGCCTCCTTCCCACGCGTATCGTGCGCCTGTGGGAACCGGCAGTGTCTGCCATTCCTTGCCCCCTTCAAAGACATTTGAATACTGATTGTGGAACATCTCTGACTTGACGCATGATCGGATTGTCGATTCAACTTCTTCGGGTGACGGCCAGATCTCGCTGAGGAAAACCGGTTTCCCGTCTTTCCCGGTGCCGATCGGCTCATTCTGCAGATCGATGTTCATCGTTCCGGTGAGCGCGTACGCCACAACCAATGGAGGGGAGGCAAGATAGTTCGCCCTGACCTGGGCGTGCACGCGACCCTCAAAGTTGCGATTCCCCGAGAGGACTGACACTGCCACGAGGTCATTGTCTTGAATTGCTCTCCCGATCGCATCGGGAAGAGGTCCGCTGTTGCCGATGCATGTGGTGCATCCGTATCCAACGAGATTGAAACCCAACTCATCCAGGAAAGTGTTCAGTCCTGCTTCGCGCAGATAGTCGGTGACAACTTTCGAGCCCGGTGCGAGGCTCGTCTTCACCCATGGCTTCGTTTTCAGACCGCGCTGCGATGCCTTGCGAGCGAGCAATCCTGCTGCAACCATGACGGACGGGTTTGATGTGTTCGTGCAGCTTGTGATTGCTGCAATCACGACCGACCCTTGCGCAAGCTGGAAGCTCGAACCGTTCTTCTGGACAGGCACGGATTTCATGACAGTGTCGGTGAAATCCTTCGGAAGAGACGCGGACTGTCGGCCGGATGGTTCACTGATCCAGGCCGCTGCTGCATCTTTGTTGAGCTGAGTTCCTTTCAACTCGAGCATCTCGACAAGAGCTTTGCGGTACGAGGGCTTGGATTGTGAAAGTGCCACGCGGTCTTGAGGGCGCTTCGGTCCGGCGAGACTCGGGTCGACGGTGGCGAGATCGAGTTCCAGTGTGCTGCTGAAGTCGGGCTCAGGGCTTTGCGGAGTATGGAACATACCCTGATCCTTGCAGTATGCTTCCACCAACGAGACGAGCTCCGGGCTCCGTCCGGTGAAGCGGAGGAAGTTGAGCGTCTCCTGGTCGACGGGGAAGAATCCCATCGTGGCTCCATACTCGGGGGCCATGTTGGCGATCGTGGCGCGATCAGCCAGCAAGAGGCTCGACACTCCTGCGCCGAAGAACTCAACGAATTTCCCGACCACACCATGTTTCCTGAGCATCTGCGTAGCGGTGAGGACCAGGTCTGTTGCGGTCGCGCCCGGACGAAGTTTGCCCTTGAGCTTGAATCCTACCACTTGGGGTATCAACATCGAAATTGATTGTCCAAGCATTGCGGCTTCTGCTTCAATTCCGCCAACTCCCCAGCCGAGGACGCCCAGTCCGTTGATCATGGTCGTGTGCGAATCGGTTCCGACCAGCGTATCAGGATAGGCCCATGATTCACCATTGATTTGTGTGGTGAACACGGTCCTTGCCAGGTACTCCAGATTGATCTGGTGAACAATGCCGGTGCCGGGAGGGACGACGCGGAAGTTCTTGAACGCTTGCTGTCCCCATCGCAGGAACGCATAGCGCTCCATGTTGCGGGCGAATTCCTTTTCAACATTCATCAGGAAGGATGATCCGGCTCCAAATTCATCCACCTGGACAGAATGGTCGATGACGAGGTCGACTTGCTGAAGCGGATTGATTTTTCCGGGGTCACCCCCCATGTTCACCATCGCGTCTCGCATGACAGCGAGATCGACGACACAGGGAACGCCAGTGAAATCCTGGAGAAGTACTCGTGCAGGCATGAAGGCGATTTCCTTGTCCGGTGTGGCTTTTGAGTCCCATCGGACCAAGGCCTCAACATCTTCGCGCCGTACAACGCGCCCGTCCTCTTGTCTGAGAAGATTCTCAAGCAAAATTTTCAGCGAGATCGGCAGCCTTGCGAGCTGGCCGGGATAGGACTTTTCCAGCCGCTTGAGCGAAAAAACAGTATACGTTTTGCCGGATGCCGTGAAGCTTGATTTCGTCTGAAAACTGTCCTTCAATTGCATGCACTCCTCCTCAGTCACTGGGATGGATACCCATAAACACTTTCGTCTCGTCAGAGAGTTTGACTGTCATGGTAGAAAAAAATCACCTGATTTGCCAGACGAGGAGAACTCCTCCGCTGGAACGAAGGAAGGCTGACTCTTTGTTCTTTTCTAAGTATATTCATCACGAGAATATGAAAGACATTTCCCGCAAGACAACGACAGCCCGATGGGCGCAAGCGCAAGCTGTTCTCAAGGTCAGCCCCGAAACCATCAGACTTGTGCGCGATGGAAAAGCTCCGAAGGGCGATCCGTTGCCGGTGGCAAAGGTTGCCGCCGTGCAGGCGGCGAAGAACACGAGTCAAATTGTGCCGTTCTGTCACCCTATTCCGATCGATTTTGTTGATTGCCGTTTCGAATTGGGCGAAGACACCATTCGTGTGACGACGGAAGTAAAAGCGATCTATAAGACCGGTGTGGAAATGGAGGCTCTGACAGCCGCCGCCGTCGCTGCACTGACTCTGTATGATATGCTGAAACCCGTCGACGAAAGCATGGAAATTGTCGGTGTAACGCTCCTGGAGAAACGAGGAGGAAAATCCGATTTCACCGAGACCCCCTCGGTTCCCCTCCGCGGCGCAGTTCTTGTAATGTCTGATTCCGTTGCAGCTGGCAGGAAGAAGGACACTTCGGGTCTTTACATCGTCGAGCGACTTCGGGAAAAACGGATCGAGGTGGTTGACTACAAAGTCATACCTGATGATCAGAAGATCATAGAAGAGGCTCTGATCTCGTATGCTGACTCTTTGAAACTGAATCTTGTCATCACGACCGGCGGAACAGGACTCAGCAGGAAGGATGTCACTCCGGACGCGATGAGATCTGTGCTTGAGAGAGAAATCCCGGGAATCGTCGAAGCAGCACGCGGGCATGGCCAGGACCGGACTCCCCTTGCGATGCTGTCGCGCGGGAAGGCGGGTGTTCGAGGATCGACCATTATAGTAAATCTCCCGGGTTCAAAGCGGGCCGTTGAGGAGTCGCTCGACGCCATTCTTCCCGGGCTACTTCATGTATTCAGAATGTTGCGCGGAGAAGGGCATTGACGATGACCGCTCGCCTGAAATTCATGGATTCTTGGACTTTCATTTATCTTTTGCTTTGCCTAGTGTTCATGCCGAACGCCGCTCGTTCACAGGAGTCGGAGAGTTTTCTTCGCCGGCAGCTCGAATCAAAAGAGTCCCTTGCATCAGCACGGCTTGCCAAGATCTCCGACGTTCTCACACCGGGTCAGGAAGGGTTCGATGTAACGTACTACAAACTCGATCTGAACCTCATGGTGGCGCCCCCAAATCTGATCGGGGCTGTGACGATGGTGGCGAAGAGCATTGTCAATAATCTCTCAACCATCACGCTCGACCTCATGAGCGCTATGAGAGTCGACTCAGTTTCAGTCGGGGGCACCCGACCAGCGGGGTTCGTGCAGCTTGCATCGTCCTCGTTTTTCACCATCTCTCTGGATCGTGGCTACTCAGCAGGCGAATACTTCACGGTGAAAGTATACTACCACGGTGTCCCGGGAAGTTCAGGATTCGGAAGCTTCGCGTTCTTGTCATATACAACCGCCTCCGGTTCTACTGTGCCATGGGTTTGGTCTCTCAGCGAGCCGTATGGAGCAAAAGACTGGTGGCCCTGTAAGGATACCCCGGGAGATAAAGCGGATTCCGTCGATGTGTGGGTGACGTGCGACTCACAATTCAAGGTGGGATCCGAAGGGAAACTTGTCGCGGTTGTGGATAATGGGAATGGCACAAAGACTCACAAATGGAAGCATCGTTATCCGATAGCAACTTATCTTGTCTCAATAGCGGTTACCGGATACTCCGAGGTCTCGGGATGGTTCAAATACAATCAGTCCGATTCGATGCAGGTGCTGGATTATGCGCTCCCCACAAGTGTGCCTCAGGGGACGCCGAACATCGTTTCCGCCACGGCTTCGATGGGTACCACACTCTCGATACTTCAAATCTACTCCGACCTTTTCGGATTGTATCCTTTCATCAAAGAGAAGTACGGGTTTTCCCAATTCGGCTGGGGGGGAGGTATGGAACACCAAACGATGACCTCTATCGTTAGCTTCGATGAGAGCCTGCAAGCCCACGAGACAGCTCATCAGTGGTTTGGAGACATGATCACGATGAAAGCGTGGCCGCACATCTGGTTGAACGAAGGATTTGCCACCTATTGCGTAGCCCTGTATCGTGAGCGGAGGTATGGAGTGAGTGGATACAACGATGAAGTCTTCAATCATATCTATCCCGGCATTGTGAGCACGACGAACGGTTCTGTGTATGTCCGAGATACCTCTACAGTTGGACAGGTATTCAATACCAATTTGGTATACCACAAAGGGGGAGCTGTGCTTCATATGCTTCGCCATGTCCTCGGAGATTCCGTTTTCTTTAAAGCGATGAAAGCATACGCCACCGACAAGCGGTTTATGTATGCGACTGCATCGACCGAGGATTTTCAATCGGTCTGTGAAGGAGTGTCCGGCAAATCGCTAGGGTACTTCTTCGGTGAATGGATCTACGGTGAAAGTGTCCCCACCTATCGCTATGAATGGGGAACCACGCAGAATGGTCCGCCTTACACAGTCCGCGTATCCCTATCGCAAACAACCGGGACAAGCAGCCCCGCGTTCTTCCAGATGCCAATTGATTTAAAGTTCAGCGGAACGGCATTCGACACGACCATTGTGGTCACGAACAACGCCGCCAGCCAGGTCTTTGTTTTCATACTTCCAAAGATGCCAACGTCGTTCCAGCTGGACCCGGGTAACTGGATCGTGAAAAGTTGCTCGGGAATCATGGGCAAAGTTGAGGTGCCTGAGACTTACGCACTCTTGCAGAACTACCCAAACCCGTTCAATCCGGCGACCGTGATCCCGTTCGACCTTCCGAACGCATCGCAGGTGAAGCTCGAAATCTATAATGGGCTCGGACAGCTCGTAAACGTTCTTGTAAGAGATCAGATGTTTCCGGCTGGGCACAACGTGGTTGAATTCAATTCGGTGTCCGAGAACGGAAGCATTCTGCCTTCTGGTGTGTACTACTGTCGATTGATGGTCTCCGGCAACCCTGTTCAGACACGGAAGATGATTCTTCTCCGGTGAGACGGTTCCGGTGGCGCACGAGGTTTCGGTTGGCGCGCTCCGCGAGTCGCAACGATGAATCGTGTAAAGTGAGCCCTGCGTATTGATTCCGAAACCCAATAATGGTATATTAGTGCCCACGCTTACAGCATTGCCCACTATAGAACGAGTGAAAGCCGAAGTTGCCCAAACGAAGTGATATCAAGTCCATCCTGATTATCGGTTCCGGCCCCATCGTAATTGGTCAAGCATGTGAATTTGATTACTCTGGAACTCAGGCCTGCAAAGTGCTGAGGGAAGAGGCATACCGCGTCCTTCTGATCAACAGCAATCCGGCCACCATCATGACCGATCCTGAGCTCGCCGATGCGACCTACATTGAGCCCATCACACCTGCAGTAGTCGAGAAGATCATTGAAAAAGAGCGTCCCGATGCCATTCTTCCCACGATGGGGGGACAGACGGCGCTGAACATTGCTGTTGCCCTTGCAGACAGTGGTGTGCTGGAAAAATACGGTGTCGAATTGATCGGAGCTAAGCTCGAGGCGATCAAGAAGGCCGAAGATCGCGAACTTTTTCAGGAAGCGATGAGGCAAATTAATCTCGAGACTCCTCGTGGCAGGTTTGTTCATACACTCGAAGAGGCGCTGCAGGTTGCCGAGGAGATCGGTTTGCCCAGCATCATCCGTCCTTCATTCACCCTGGGTGGGACAGGTGGAGGTACCGCGTACAACCTCGAAGAGTTTCGCGAAAAAGTTGAACATGGATTGACCAGCAGTCCCATCCATCAGGTTCTTGTTGAAGAATCCGTTATTGGGTGGAAGGAATACGAACTTGAGGTGATGCGTGATCTCAAGGACAACGTCGTGATCATCTGTTCGATCGAGAATTTTGATCCAATGGGAGTGCACACCGGAGATTCCATCACCGTCGCGCCGGCGCAGACTCTGACGGACAAAGAGTATCAAACGATGCGTGATGCGGCGATCAAAATCATCCGCCAGATCGGTGTCGAAACAGGCGGATCGAATATCCAGTTCGCAGTGAACCCCGAAGACGGACGGATGATCGTCATCGAGATGAACCCACGCGTTTCGAGATCTTCGGCACTTGCTTCGAAAGCCACTGGATTTCCAATCGCCAAGATTGCCGCAAAGCTTGCTGTGGGGTACACACTCGATGAAATTCCCAACGACATCACAAAAGAAACACCCGCCTCCTTCGAGCCAACGATCGATTACTGTGTCGTCAAGATCCCTCGCTGGGATTTCGAGAAGTTTAAGGGAGTTGATGACACGCTTGGTGTGCAGATGAAGTCTGTAGGCGAGGCGATGGCGATCGGGCGCACGTTTAAGGAATCATTTCAGAAGGCGCTGCGTTCTCTGGAGCAGGGGCGCTTCGGTCTCGGTGCTGACGGGAAAGACTTCCTCGACGTCCGGACACTGCCCGACGCCAAACGAGAGGAATGGAAGAAGAAGACGCTTGACCGTCTCAAGATGCCCAAACCAAACAACGTGTTCTACATCCGGTACGCGCTTCAGCTCGGTGCGTCGGTCAGCGAATTGCACAGCGTGACGAAAATAGATCCCTGGTTTCTTCATAACCTGAAACAGATAGTCGACTTTGAGGAGGAGTTGTATGCTTACAGTGTACAGCCTTCGTAAGTATTCAGTGTGTTGGGGTGGCGCGATTGTTCGACTTGGGATCAAGACACGGGCAATGCAGCTGCTCATCGTGATCAGCCTCATGGGTGCTTTGCCCATGCACCTGATGTCTCAGCCTACAATCCCTCCAGATAAGGATGCCCTCCTGAAGGGTCTCGGGTCTGGTCTAGCAATCATCGCCGACCTAAACAACTATCCCGGACCGAAACATGTAATTACTCTAAAGACTGAACTCGGGTTGACTCGGGATCAGTTGAAAAAGACAGAGGCTTTGGACAAAGTCGTCTCCAGCTCGGCACTCGCAAAGGGTGCGGAGATTGTGCAGGCAGAGGAGGAATTGTTCCATCTCTTCGAAGCCGGGACAGTCTCTGAGAAAGAGCTGAGAACGAAGCTGGAACAGATCGGGAAATTGCGCTCCGATCTCCGCTTTATCCATTTGCAGGCCCACTTGCGCATGAAGCAGATTCTCACTCCTGACCAGATCAAACAATACGGCGAAATAAGGGGACGTGAAAACAAACTCGAAAACTAAGGGAATTCCGCCGCGTGTCACGCGCGAGGTTCTGCTGAAGGCCAAACAGTACGGCTTCTCTGATCAGCAGCTGGCACATTTGTGGGGGACAACCGAGAAGGCAATCCGGTTGCTTCGCAAGGAAATGGGCGTTACGCCCGTGTACAAAACTGTCGATACCTGTGCGGCTGAATTCGAAGCGCATACGCCATATCATTACTCAACCTACGATCAGGAAAACGAATCCATCAGGAGCGATCGCAAGAAGGTCATTATCCTGGGGGGAGGACCAAACCGGATTGGACAGGGAATCGAGTTTGACTATTGTTGTGTGCACGGTGTCTATGCTCTGGCGGAAGAGGGGATCGAAACGATCATGATTAACTGTAATCCGGAGACCGTCTCGACGGATTACGACACCACCGACAAGCTGTACTTCGAGCCTCTGACCATCGAGGACGTTCTCAACATCTATGAGCATGAGCAACCACTCGGTGTCATCGTCAGCTTTGGGGGACAGACACCTTTGAAGATCGCGAAGACATTGGAGGAGAACGGTGTCCGTATCCTTGGGACATCCTCAGATGGCATCGATATCGCAGAGGATCGTGAGCGATTTGGGGCGCTTCTGAGAAAGATGAAGATTCCCCATCCGATGTACGGAACGGCCTATTCGGTCAGCAATGCGGTTTTGGTGGCTGAACAGATCGGCTTTCCGGTGTTGATTCGCCCCTCCTACGTACTCGGGGGCCGAGCAATGGAGATTTGTTACACCAGCGACGCCGTCCGGGAATATATGAAGAAAGCGGTCGACGTCTCGCCTGAGTACCCCGTCCTGATCGACCGGTTTCTGGAGGACGCGTTCGAGTTTGACGTCGATGCAGTCTGCGATGGGAAAGATGTTCTCATTGGCGGAGTGATGGAACATATCGAAGAGGCGGGCATTCACTCGGGTGACAGCTCGTGTGTGCTCCCCCCGTACATGATCTCCGAGAAAAATCTGGAAGACCTGAAGACCTATACCGTCCGGCTGGCCAAAGCACTGAAGGTCATAGGCCTGATCAACGTCCAGTACGCCATGAAGGATGGCGTGGTGTATGTGCTCGAGGTGAATCCGCGTGCTTCGCGGACGGTTCCGTTTGTAAGCAAAGCAGTCGGATTGCCTCTTGCGAAAGTTGCCGCGAAGGTTATGATCGGAAGGACGCTTGAAGATCTCGGAGTCAAGGATTTCGATTTCGGAAAAGTGAAGCACATTTCTGTGAAAGAAGCGGTCTTCCCGTTCTCAAAATTTCCGCGCGTACCGGTATTCCTCGGACCTGAGATGCGATCAACGGGAGAAGTCATGGGGATCTCATCGGAGTTCGGCGCAGCAATCTCAAAGGCTCAAATGGGGGCGGGAAATACACTGCCGACGGAAGGGACTGTCTTCATCAGCGTCAACAACAGCGATAAAAATGACCTCACACTGAGTATTGCCAGAGACTATAAACGGCTCGGATTCTCCCTCGTTGGGACCGAAGGAACGTCCAGGTTCTTGCGTGAGAACAACATCGACTGTGCGTCCGTCTTCAAAGTGAATGAGGGGAGGCCGAATGTAGTGGACTTGATCAAGAACGGCGCGATCAAGCTCGTCATCAATACTCCTCTCGGCGAGGAATCTCGGTACGATGAATACTCCATTGGCTGGGCAGCAATAGAACAGAAGGTTTCCTTCACGACAACTCTCTCAGCCGCGGCCACAGCGGTGAAGGGAATCGAACAGCAGAAGCTTCATGGAATCGAAGTGAAGAGTCTCCAGGAATACCATAAGGAGATTGTCGGATAGAACTGCACTCCTGAGTTGCCTCCATTATCACACTCCTTGATACCCCTTTTTTGCTTTCCGCCGTCTAACTACTGAGCATTTATCTGCTGCAAAGCACATGAATCTCGCGATTTTGAGCGATTCTGCTCGTTTGTCGCAGGTGTTACGCTGACCTGTGGAATTGCTCAGGATTATAGCGAAGTTCTTGACTTATTTCGTCAATTCCACTAAATTAGTGCGTTAAAAGAATCATCTCAAACTACACTTTAAGTTTGGAGGCCTAGGTGTTTGGAACGCCGATAGTGGCTGGTCATATCAAGCTGATGCGTCATTTTCTGGCGTTTTTCTTCCTATTTTTTGCCATCGCCGGGGGGATGAGGGAAGTGGCTTTTTCGCAGAACCTGCCGGCACCCAATGCAAACATAGCGGAGGAACAGGATTACGCATTCGCACACGGCCTCTACAGAGATGGCCTTTTCCAAATCGCCGCAGAACAATTCGAGAAATTCGTTCAAAAGCATCCACAGAGTGTCAGGATTCAGGACGCACAGTTTCTTCGGGCCGACTGTCTGTTTCAACTCGGACAGTATCCTGCCGCAGCCCAGGAATTCACAAACTTCGTCAGCCAATATCCATCTTCTATTCTTTCGGACAACGCTCGCTTCCGCCTCGGCGATACATATTCGAAACTGAAAAGAAACCGCGATGCGGTGGAGGCATATAAATCAATCCTCGATCACCCCAAGAACCCGGCGGTCGCTGGTGAAGCTGCATACTGGATCGGAGAAATATTTCTCAAAGAGGGTGATTCCAACAACGCGCTGAAATACTATGCGCTCTCGTATGAAGGATATCCTGGGAATCGGCTTCAGGATTACGCTGCCTACTCGGCCGCGTGGACAAATCAGAAAAAAGGGGATTATGCCAAGGCGGCGGAGTGGTACAGAATTGTAATCGATAAGCTCCCACAGAGTCCGTTGGTCCCGTCGTCGCGTGTAAAAATTGGCGAGTGCTATTATTACACAAAGGATTACTCACGTGCCATCGAAGAACTGACGACCGCGAAAGCAAGCATTGATTTAGCCGCGCTACGGGGTGAAGCCGACTACCTCATCGGAGAATCATACTACAATCTTGGGCAGTACGACCAAGCCCGGAAGCAATACGAATCATTCCTGAAAGACTACCCGCAACACCATCTGACAAACGAAGTCCAGTACGCACTTGGCTGGACGCTCTTCAAAGCGCGCGAATTCGCTCAGGCTGCAGACGTCTTTGGCAAGCTCGGCGCCTCCAGCGACCAGATCGGCGAGGTGGCTCTCTACAGGCAAGGAGTCGCACAAAACCTGGCGGGCAAGAAGGCTGACGCCTTCCGAACATTCTCTTCGCTGGTCTCCCGTAACCCGAAAGGAGAGTATGCGGATAACGCGCTGTACGATGCCGGTACTATTCTTTTTGAGGACAAAAAGAATGAGGAGGCGAAGGTATACTTTCGGCGGATCGTAAGCGGGTTTGACAGCAGCGATGTGATTGCTGACGCGTACATGATGCTGGGAGAGTGCTGCGTTGAGAGTGCGGCATTTGATTCGGCTCGCACCTGTTTCGAGAAAGCTCTTTCCAGCAATCCAACGTCGTTTGAGACGAAAGTAACATCCTCGTATCAGCTGGCGTGGAGTACGTTCAAGCTGCGAAAGTACAAGGATGCTGCAGCAGGATTCTCCAGGTTCATTGCGACGTATCCTGATCATCCAAAGTCGGCGGAGGCATTATACTGGCTCTCTGAATCTGAGTACCAGGGAGGAGACTTCCGCGGTGCCCTCAAACATTATCAGGCAATTACTGCCGTCTCAAAGCATGCGCGGCGGGAAGAGGGTATGTATGGGATAGGTTGGTCGTACTACAAGCTGGGCGATTTCTCGAAGGCGATCGAAGCATTCGAGAAGCTTATTGTCGAGTATCCGTCCGGGAAATTCTCGTTCGATGCTCGGCTCCGGTTGGGTGATTGCTATTTCCAAGTGAAAGACTATAAGAAAGCTGCCGGTGCGTATCGAACTGTTGTTCGACTCTTTCCGAAGAACGACGGGGCAGATTACGCGCTCTACCAGCTTGGACAGACGTTCTACCGGTCAGGCGATCAGGATCAGGCAGCTGACCAATTCCATGCCCTGATAAAATCGTATCCCAAATCATCCCTTGCGGACGATGCCCAATATGCGCTGGGCTGGATGAAGTTTCAGCACAAGGACTTCCTCGGAGCCATCAAGGACTTTCAAATCGTGCTTTCAAACTACTCTGAGAGCGAGCTGGTGCCCCGGGCGTACTACAGCATTGGGGATTCCTATTACAACCTGCGTCAGTATGCAGCCGCTGAGAAATCCTATCGTGAAGTGATCCGGCAGTTCCCGAAAAGCCCTCTGGCGGCGGATGCCCTGACCGGTGTCCAGTATTGCCTTGTCGCCCAGGGGAAAAGTAAGGAAGCCGTCGGTGCGATCGATACGTACGTGAAAGAGAACCCGACCGCTCCGAATGCAGAACAGCTCGAATTGAAAAAGGCTGAACTCCTGTTCAGTCAAAAACAATATCTCGATGCAGCTCAGGAGTACCGAAGCTTCGCGAGCCGTCACCCGCAGTCCGCGTCAAGGGCTCAGGCCCTGTACTGGCTCGGCCGCAGTTTACAGGAGTCAGACAGCCTGACGGACGCGGCGCAGGCGTTTCTGTCATCCGCGGATGCTGCAAACGCCCCACTGACGATCAAGGGAAACGCTCTGCTGGAAGGTGCGCGAATCTACCTTATGCAAAAGGACTACGAACAGTCGTTCAAGGTCCTGGACCGGGCAGAGAGGGATCTCGCCAACACGGAGTTTGCTCCGCAGGCTGCGTATCTCAGAGGTCTCGTCTTTGTTGAGAACGGTGCGATGGATGACGCGAAAGCGAAGTTTGAGTATGTGGTTTCGAAGTTCCCTTCAACGATTGAAGCCGACAAAGCGCGGGTCGGTCTGATGAAGATCGTTTTACGGGAAAAAGACTTTGCAGGTGCGCAGAACCTGGCGCAGGCGGTCGCAACGTCGCGTACCGACGATATCGGTGCCGAGGCGCAGTATCTGAGCGGCCTTGCATACGCACAGAGCGGCGATTCGCAAAATGCGATTACTGCGTTCCTGCGGGTTCGATATGTTTTCCCGTCCCATGAGATCTGGCTTGCAAAAGCAAACGTTGGTCTGGGCCAGACATACGAGAAAATGAACGATGTCGCGAAGGCCAGAGAAGCTTACCAGCAGGTGCTCAAGATTCTGAAGAGTGGGGAAGATTTTGACACGGCTTCGCAACGGCTGAAGATCCTGGGGCAATAACGCTATGACGAGAATTCTGAGGCACATCGTCGTTCTAGTTGTCGTCGTCTCCTGTGCGTTTGCGCAGGAGAAGCCGACTCCCGCCGGTAAACCACAGCCGGATCTGCGGGCTCTTGGGGTGACGCCTCCGGACACTCTGTTCAAAGCATCTTCCCGGGACAGCGCGGTGAAAGCTACGCAAGGTCTTCCGAAGTTTGATCTTCCTGAGTATGTGATCACCGGCGCCGTTTCCATCGACCTGCCGGATGTCGAGAAACAGGATGCCACTGAACCACCGAACGTGGTCGATCTGGCAAATCCACTCGATGTGGTCCGCGATCGATCCACGGTAGAAGCGCAGACGGAAACCAAAGTAGGAACGGCCATTGAGGCACGCCCGGTACAGAGCGGTCGAATCATGGCTAGCAGTGGCACATACTTCAATTCGAAGGTTGGGCTCTGGGTAAGCAACACACTGTCGAATTACTCGGTTCATGGCGATGCGGGCTATGGTGTGTCGAAGGCGTATATCCCGTTCACAAACCGTTCTGAAGGACATGTAAATGTCATCGGTGGGATGACACTCCATGGTCCTTCAGAATGGGCTGGCGGTGCCAGGCTGATGGGGGATCTGGGCTTTGCGAGTGAAGTGTATCGCTTCTATGGCTCCCAATCGCCCGCTGTGACCAGGAGTGCTTCGCGTTTTCGAATCGGTGCGGCCTTCGAATCTCCGCGTGACGAGCTGTACAACTACGGTGGGCAGGCTGGAATGGTCGTTACCAGCATCGGTGACTCGTCCAGCAGCAATACGGAGACGCAGTTCCATCTTGGGTTTGGATCGAATATCCTCGTGGGTTCTTTCCCGCTTGACGGGAGGATCGACTTCTCTGTTGCTTCCATCTCGGGCTCGGGGTCAGCGGCGCTGCCATACCTTGACGTAAGTCTAGTAACGCCGAGGCACTGGTTCCACGACTTCTTTGTCAGCGGTTCTCTCCATCTCTTTGTCACACAGGGAATGCTGAGCCAGAAATTAGCGCGGCTCTATCCAAATTTGGAAATGGGATACAAGGTATTCGAAAATACGGTTTTGACCGCCGTATATCTCGGGAACGTTCAATTCCATACGCTCACGAGCTTGATCGAAATGAATCCGTATCTCTCAGCCACCTCGACGATCAGACAATCCGACATCCCTTTGAACCTCGATCTTGCTCTCGAAACCGACTGGAATGCAGCCTGGCGAACCAGGTTCTCTGCGCGTTTTCAGTCGGTTCGTGATTATCCTCTGCTCACAGAAGGGGGGCTCGGACCCTGGATTACGCTCTGGGGTGCTCCAGGTCACAAGGGAATATGGATGACGGACTATCTTGGAACGACGTCGCTCACGACATATCAAGCCGACATATTTGCGAAGTTCGACCCAAATGGTTACTTTACTCTGTCATTGGAGATCAACAGCTCCAAGAACTCGAATACGCAATGGCAGGTTCCTTACCTTCCCGATCTGCGTATGAGCGGAGGGGCTTTGCTTGAGATACTCCGCGGGTTGTCCATCCATCCGACACTCGCCTACGTGGGTCTCCGGGTACCAGATCTCTACGAGCCGACGAAGTTGAAAGAACACCTCGTGCTTGGAATCCGGGGCGAGTACGCGGCGTTTCGATCGTTGGATGTATTCCTTGATATTCAGAACCTGACGAATACCAGGTACGATGAATGGAACGGCTATCGGGCTTTGCCGTTTGTCATGACAGCGGGGATTGGATTTCGCTGGTAGCCAGACTGAGTGTGAGCACATAGCTATCTTAAACTCCCAAACATAGGAGGGATTTTCAATGCCAGATCTTAACCTGCAAGATGACGGATCGTTGGAAAACGCGGAAGGCTCGACGGAGCAGTCTGAAGAAACAACGGTGGCTGAAGAGGAACCTGCAAAAAAGGGGGGCGGGGGCATGATGATCATCATCGCCGTACTCGCGGTCCTGATTGTAGGTGGAGGCGGAGCGTTCCTTCTCAACAAGCTTGGGGTTATTCACATATTCGGGAAGAAAAAAGCAGCGCCATCGGTTGTTCAGCTTCAGGAGCAGCCAGCTTCTCAGACCGAAGCCACGACTCAGCCGTCGGATGCAGGCCAGACGCAGATGATTGAGACGCCCCCCGTCGATCAGAAGGGTGGAGCGAAAGAAGAGAAGAAATCGGTACAAAAGGGAGTAACGAAGAAAGCAACCAAGGAAAAGCTGCAGCAACCAGCCAAGGAAATGCCAGCGCCCGCGTCAAGTGGAAAGCTTCAGGAAATGAAGGGGGAATACACGATTCAAGTCTCGGCGTGGCGTGACAAGGAAATCGCTCAGGAAATCGTGAAGCGCCTTGAGGATGCAGGATATCCGGCATTTCAAGAGGAGCGTGCCTACAAGGATGGAACCTGGTACACAGTTCGTGTTGGCCGATATGCTTCGCGGAAAGAAGCTCAGATGGCTGTTCAGAGCTTCGCAGAGGAGCTCAAGTCCAGTTACTGGATCGATAAAGCAAAAGCAAAGTAGGTTAGGGGATCGTAGAACCTGATGACGGGCTTCATGGAGGGGCATCGTCTGCGACTGTGGCTCCTGGGTTCTTGATTCGTCCCAGGAGGACGGTGATGAAGCAGGAAGAAGGGGAGTAAAATGTCGGATCTGTATCTTTTTCTTCAGCGAACGCAATCGTGGTACGGTGCCGTTGAACTTGTCCAGAGCTATCGAAGGAATCTCCGGCGCGGCCTGACGATATCTCTTGTATTCCACGCTCTTGTGCTTGGAGTCTACTGGCTTTTCTTCTACAACAACCCGTCAGCATCCGCAACGCGCGAAGTTCGCATTACGACGTATGATGAGCTTGCCGTCAACCCGAGCATCGGTCAGTCGGAGTTCGGCCTGAAGTTTTATCCGGTTTTGGCTCGGAACGTGGAAAGCGGTGACGAATCCACACCTGTTGCCCACCCTTCCAAAGGATTCACCACAAGGAAACCCAACGCTCAACCGCGTGCAATGGGACTTGGCATCGGCGACCTTCCTTCGGTGTTGCCGAATGACAAGATCAACGCAAATAGTCTCGCGCCAGTCGAGGAGAATTCACAATGGGATCGGAATGATCCCGTCGGTGGCAACAACAACCGGGATGACCGCAATAACGTTCGGGGTGGCAGGCCTGTCATCGGCCGTGACGGTGATGTGCCTAGCGGTCCTGCTTCTTCGGGTATAGGATCTGCTCCGAAACCAGCACCCGGGATTTATGGTACGGGGGGTAGAGGAGGCACGGATTTTTACGGGGATGGAACCGGAGGCGGAATCGGATATTCCATGAAATGGCTTCAGGGTGGCACACGCAGGAAGCTTGCAGGGGATCTGCCGAAATATCCGGCAGGCTCTAAGGTCGAAGCGGAAATTCGTTTGTTTGCTGTCGTGACGCCTGATGGTTCTATTGAAGCCCTTACCCCGGCGCAGAAGGCGGATTCACGTCTGGAAGAGGCAGCTTTGAAGGAAGTGCGGTACTGGCGATTCGAGCCTCTCAAAGCTTCCCAATCACAAGTCGATCAAACGTGTGAGATCACTTTCCTCTTTACGCTGAAGTAACACCGCGTATCTTATTTCCCGGTTCCCTCTTTCTTCTCGGTCGTCTCTCTTTTCCCTTCTTCGTCAATTCCTTTCAGAAAGAAGTAATAGAATCCAACCTCACCGAATGCGAGGATGAGGAGAGAGATCGTATCGCGATTGATTTCCTTGCGCATCGTCCGGAGTAACAGCGAGTCGGTCTGGTGATAATACCATTTGATAAAGAATTCAGGCGTGAAAAGAAGATTGGTGAGCATCGTCGCGATCGTCCAGCCGACGGCAAACACGATGCCGATAAACGCGACGGCGAGAAGACCCTCGCTCATACCACCGGTCTTCTTCCTCGAGAAGAATGCATAACCGGCAGCGATGATGTGCAGGATGAATATATAGGCTGCAGCCATGGATGGATCAGAGCGTTAGCAGTGTCAGCTGTAGGATCTCAGTATGCGTCGGTTCCAAACAGGACGGCGCGAACTGTTTTGAGTATGATCTTCAGATCGAAGACGAGAGACCAATTTTCCACGTAATAGACATCATATTTGGTTCTTTCTTCGATTGGTGCATTTCCACGAAGTCCGTTCACCTGGGCCCACCCGGTCATCCCCGTTTTTACTCGATGCCGGTCGAGGTACTTGGGGATTTCTTTCTTGAATTGATCGACAAAGTGTTGCCGCTCTGGACGGGGCCCAACGATGCTCATGTCACCCCAAAACACATTGACCAGTTGCGGCAGCTCGTCGAGGCTGAACCTCCTGAGGAATGCACCCACTCGTGTTTTGCGGGGATCGTTCTTCTGAGCCCACACCGGCCCCGTTGTATTCTCGGCGTTGATGTGCATCGTCCTGAACTTGATCAGACGGAACGGTTTTCCGTCAAGGCCAACGCGTTCCTGACGATAAAACACGGGGCCTGGTGAATCAAGCTTGACCAGCAAAGCAATCACCGCGATGATCGGGCTCGTGATGAGGAGGAAGAAAGCGGAGGCCGCCATATCAAACGTGCGTTTGACGATCAGGTTCCACGTCGTGAGCGGAACAGCTTTGATCTTGATGAAGGGAATCCCATGCAGCTCTTTGATACGCACACGGCTTGTCATGAGTTCAAGCAGGTCCGGAATCATCATGATTTCGGTATTCAGACCTTCGCAATCGCGCACCAGCTCATACATCAGGGGGTGATCCTTGTAGGTGAGCGAAACAAGAACGATGTCAATGCGGTGTTCTCGGATGTAGTCCGGCACATGGGAGATGTTGCCAAGGAAATCAATCCCGCTTGTTTCCATTTCGTCTAAACCATTCACCGAGAAAAACCCCACAACGCGGTAGCCGAGCGCTGGGTTGAGTGTAATGCTGTCATACACTCGCCGTGCCGTCCGGTTCGTGCCGACGATGACGACGTCCTGCAAATCGTTCCCGCGGGCATACCAGAACTGCTCGAATCGGAGCATCATATAGCGTGCAATCGAGACAAAGACGACGGAGAAGAAGCCGATGAGTGCAAACACAGCCCGGGAGTACGAAAACGCACGATAGAAAAAGGCAGCGCTCATAACAACGAGCATTCCGAGAAACACGAGGCGCACAATGGCAAAGAACTCGTCGGAGAAATAGACGTTTCTTCTCGCCTCATACATTCGTCGGGAGTTGAATAGAAAGAGCCACGTCGGGATGACAATCAGGGATCCGAGGATGTAGGCGCCGAGGGAAGGTATCCCCAGCGTGACGGGAACGAGATCGGTCAGCGGCGAGTGAAAGCGAACCCAGTAGGAAAACAGAAATGCCGCCTCGATGGAAAGCACGTCTGCGACCACGGTGAGAAGAGGAATGAAAAAGTCTTTTCGGGGCTGGTGGGACATTCTGTTGTAGTGGTTATCGTACGGTGGCTCGTCCGGATGATGCACCTGATCGGGTCCGGTGGCTCCCGCCTCGGCGAGGCGTCCTCATGGTTCTATCCGAACATCTCCTGCTCGACCTCCTGAAAAATGATGTGGCCGATCGTGATGTGCCCCTCCTGGATTCTTTGTGTGTCTTCGGATGGTACCACGATCGCAAGGTCGACGAGGGCTTTTGATTGTCCGCCGTCTTTTCCGAGCATGCCGATCGTGACCATCCCTTTTTCGCGGGCCTTCCGAAAGGCGTTGTTGACACTTGCGGAGTTGCCGCTCGTGCTGATCCCGATCAAGACGTCGCCAGGCTCACCGAGGGCTTCTACCGAACGCGCAAAGACGTTGTCGTAGCCGATGTCGTTGGCTCCTGCGGTGAGGTTCGCCGTGTCTGCCGTGAGCGCGATGGCCGCCAGGGCTCGACGTTGAATTTTGGGATTGAGACGAATGACAAATTCTGTTGCCAGGTGCTGGGCATCCGAGGCGCTTCCGCCATTGCCGCAGAGGAGTATTTTCTTCTTCTTGTTGAAGGCCTCGATCAGGATGTCGACAGCTTTACTGATATCGGCTGAGCACTGTTCGCCGATTCGTTGTTTCGTTTCGGCGCTTTCGCGCAGCGAGTCAAGAATGAACTTTTGCCGATACACAAGCGTAAGCGGTAGGTGCGCCATGGGGAGGTTCGCCGATCTGTTATTTTCGCCGGATGGCCGACCCTGCATGAACGGCCTCTGCGAATTCTCTGATAAATGAACGATGGTTGTTTTCTTCAGTGACTGTGCCGGTTACGACGAATGACGCTCCCGCTTCGACCTTCTTGCGCGCTTCATCCGGCGTTCGTATCCCGCCGCCGACAATCATGGGGAGCGAGCACCGCTGGGCAATTGTCCGTAGCATGTCCTCAGAAACCGATTCGCGCGCACCGCTTCCTGCATCGAGATAGAGCAGTTTCATCCCGATGATCTCCGCAGCGATGGCATGGGCGAGCGCGATATCGGGTTTGTCGCGGGGGATAGGTTTCGTGTTGCTCATGAACTCGGCAGACGTTGTGTTTCCGGCTTCAATCAGCATATACCCCGTGGAGAGCGCTTCGAGCCCACTTCGACGCACAATCGGAGCAGCGAGAACCTGATTGCCGATCAGATAATCCGGATTGCGCCCGCTGATGAGGACCAGGAAGAGGATCGCATCTGCGACAGATGAAACCTGCATGATGCTTCCGGGGAAAATGATGACGGGAACGGATGTATTCTGTTTGATTGCCTTCAAGTGATCTTCAAAATCATTCGAGAGCATCAGGCTGCCGCCGACGAGAAATCCATCGACGCCGGCTTCCGTGGCTTCCCGGATAAACGAAGGGAGCATCTCACGATTATTCTTATCGGGGTCGAGCAGAATGAAATAACCGGCCCCCTGTTCCTTCCGCACCTTCAACAAGCGTTCGTATGTAGTCATTGGCCTACGCTCACGATTGGACAAGCATTGCATGGATAATCGATCCCGTCGAGGAAAGGGCTTCGGGAAGCTTGGAGACATCCTTTCCCCCTGCCGTTGCCAAATGGGCTTTTCCTCCGCCTCCTCCGCCAAGGAGCCTGGCAACCGAACCGACAATTTTCCCCGCTTCGAGTTTCTTTGCCGCGACAAGATCGTCTGTTACAACGCAGACGAGAGAGACCTTGTTGTCGATGACAGCGGCAAGAAGCCCGACGCCGTGGCCGAGCTTCGACCGCAGCGTATCGCCGAGAGTTTTGAGCTCGTCGAGCGAGCCGCTCTTCACCTGTGCAGAGACCACCCGGATGCCATTAACCTGCTGGGCTCCCGCAACGAGTCCGTCAATTGCTCCGGATTGAGACTGAAGGCGCGATTTTGAGAGCTCCTTCTCAATGGATTTCCTTTTTTCGGCAATCTCAAGAATCAATGTCTCCACTGAAATCTCCCGCCTTGCACGCTCATTGAAGTGAGGGAGGAGGTCCTCGGAAAAGCTCTGCGGCATTGCAGGGTTCTTCTTGAGAGAGTTAAGGGTCGCCTCAAGAGTCGTGATGGCTTTCTCGAAATCAGCCTGTGATTCTCCTGATTGAACGGCGAGATCCCTGATCTCCTGGAGCTGGCTCGTAGCATACTCCAAACGCTCAGAAGCGCTTCGATCCTGGAATTTCATGAGCTCGAGGGCGTGAGTGGCGGTCACGGCTTCAATGCGTCTGACGCCGCTCGCGACACTCCCTTCGGACCTGAACTTGAAGTAACCGATGTCTTCGGTGGTATGCACATGTGTGCCACCGCAGAACTCTCTGCTGAAATCCCCGAATTCAACAACGTTTACCCGGTCTCCGTACTTGTCCCCAAAAAACATCAACGCTCCCATCTTCTTTGCTTCTTCAAACGGGATGTTCCGATGATGCGTCAGTTTGATGTTTTCACGGATCTTCTCATTGACAAGCGCCTCTACGTCCGCCAGCTCCTGATCGCTCACTTTTGAAAAATGAGCAAAATCGAACCGCAGGTACTCAGGACCAACGAGCGAGCCGGCCTGATGTACGTGTGTTCCTAGAATTTTCCGGAGAGCGGCGTGCACCAAATGAGTTGCGCTGTGATTACGCATAATCGCATTGCGTCGCTCAGTGTCGATTCTGGCCTCCACTGAGTGACCGACCGAAAGAGTCAGCGGGGAGTCGAGGATGTGAACGTTTACGTTGCCGCTCTTCTGCGTGTCCAGCACTCGAACCTTCATCCCGTCGACTGTGACCTCGCCACGATCGCCTATCTGGCCTCCGGCTTCTCCATAGAACGGCGTGCTTTCAAGTACGAGCAGGTTCTTGTTGGATGAAAGTACGGTGCTTTGCGCCTGAACCTGATCGTACCCAAGGAATTTGAATTTGCCTTCGAAGGACGACGTATCGAGAGCCCGCGCGAGGTTCCTCGCTCGCGTAAGCTCGGCATCCAGCGCGCTGGATGCTTGAACGGATGCACCGACAGTCTCGGGTTGAGTCTGTACCTCGACTGCGCGTGACCGCTTTCTTTGCTCTTCCATCAATTCAGTGAACGACCCGACATCCACCTTGAGTCCGCGTTCGCCAGCCAATAACTCGGTCAGGTCGAGGGGGAAACCAAATGTGTCATAGAGTTTGAACGCGTCTTCGCCGGGAAATGTCTTGGAATGACCAATTTGTTGGACAACTTGTTCAAAGATTTCAAGGCCTCGGTCGAGGGTCGCGTTAAAGCCTTCCTCTTCTCCTCGGATGATTTTTTGTATGTGGCTCTGCTTGCTTCCAAGCTCGGGAAAGATATCGGACATAGTGTCTGCAAGCGTGGGCACAAGCTGATACAGGAATGGCTCGTGCATGCCAAGATTTCGTCCGAAGCGGGCAGCCCGGCGGAGCAACCGGCGGAGGACATACCCTCGTCCTTCGTTGGAAGGAGTCGCGCTGTCTGCAATAGCAAACGTCAGTGCGCGGATGTGATCTGCAAGAACCCGCATGGCGGTGTCGACATCGAATTGCTTCTGATCAATCCCGGTCAGCCGCCCGTCGTACCGCTGGTGTGTGATCTCGCCTATGCGGGTGATCAACGGCATGAAGACGTCGGTATCATAATTCGAAGTCTTGTTCTGCAGAACTGCGCAGATCCTCTCAAATCCCATCCCGGTGTCGACATGCTTGGCGGGAAGCGGATTGAGGACTCCTTTGGCATCCCTGTTGTATTGAATGAACACCAGGTTCCAGATTTCCATCACTTCCGGGACCCCGGCGTTCACCAGCGACGCATCGGCGTTACCCTGCGGTGTTCTGTCAATGTGTATTTCGGAACATGGCCCGCAAGGTCCTGTTTCTCCCATTTCCCAGAAATTGTCTTTTTCACCGAACCTGAGGATGTGGGAATGGTCGATATCGGTCACCGTCTTCCAATACCCTTCGGCTTCCTCGTCGTCCTTATAGACCGTTGCCCACAACCGGTTTTTCGGCAACCCCCAAACCCTCGTCAACAAGTCCCAGGCCCAATGAATCGCCTCCTTCTTGTAATAGTCTCCAAATGACCAGTTTCCCAACATCTCGAAAAACGTGTGGTGGTACGTGTCCCGGCCGACTTCTTCGAGGTCGTTATGTTTGCCGCTTACGCGGATGCACTTTTGCGTATCTGCCGCTCTCGAGTAGGATCGCTTTCCCTTACCGAGGAAAACGTCCTTGAACTGATTCATGCCGGCGTTGGCAAACAACAGGGTGGGGTCGTCATAAGGGACAACGGGCGAGCTTGGCACGATGGCGTGTCCCCGCTCTGCGAAGAAGCTCAAAAAGCTATGTCGGATTTCTGTGGAGGTCATGCTGGTGCTGGTTAGTGTCACGTCTCACAATTCGATTTGGGTATGCAGCCCGATTTCCTCTAGGACTCCTGAGACCTTCATGCATTGGTCCATCGGTCCTTCGAACACGGCCGCTTTGCCGCTGTTATGGACTTCCCAGGTCAGTGCCTCAGCCCTGACGGTATCGCATTTCAAGGCTTTAATAAGCTGGCCGATGACTTCCTCAAAGGTGTGAATTTCATCATTGAAGAGAATCACCTTGGCAGGCGTTTGAATAGAAACGTCGCTATTCGATGTTACATCACTGACAGTCTGTTGGTCCACTGCACTCTTCTGTGGGAAATCCCTCTCGATTCAAAGCAAACTCTTTCAATAATACTCAAAAATCGATTCGAATTCAAGGAATGCCCTTTCCGACCAACCGGAAAAAAAAAGGCATCCTGTCAGCAGGATGCCTTGCGAGGCAGGTGTGACTGCTCTACATGTTGCTTATGATTGCGTCACCGAATTCCGAGCACTTTACTTCTCTCGCTCCCTCCATCAGTCGGGCGAAATCATATGTGACGACATGAGAGAGGATGGACTTTTCGAGACCACGGACGATCAGGTCTGCGGCCTCGTTCCAACCCATATACCTGAGCATCATCTCTCCTGACAGAATCAACGAACCTGGGTTCACCTTGTCCTGATTGGCATATTTCGGGGCAGTCCCATGTGTCGCCTCAAAAACGGCATAGCCGTTTTCATAGTTGATATTGCCGCCGGGGGCGATTCCGATACCGCCTACTTCTGCTGCGAGCGCATCAGAGATGTAGTCGCCATTCAGATTGAGCGTGGCGATCACGTCATACTCTCCGGGGCGTGTGAGGATCTGCTGCAGGAACGCATCGGCGATAACATCCTTGACGACGATCCCATTGGGCAGCTTCAGCCATGGGCCGCCGTCGATCGGTGTTCCGCCGAATTCCTTTTGAGCGAGCTCGTAGCCCCACTCGCGGAATCCCCCTTCGGTGTACTTCATGATGTTCCCTTTGTGAACAAACGTAACCGACTTGCGCTTGTTGGTGATTGCGTATTGAATGGCTGCCCTGATGAGCCTGTCGGATCCCTCTTTTGACACGGGTTTTATTCCGATGCTGGAGGATTGGGGAAACCGGATCTTCGTCACTCCCATTTCCCTCTGAAGCCAGTCGACAACCTTCTTCGCTTCGGGTGTGCCTGCTTTCCATTCGATGCCTGCGTAGATATCTTCAGTGTTCTCCCGAAAGACTATCATGTCAACCGCCTCTGGATGTTTTACCGGCGACGGGACTCCCCGGAAGTAGCGGACAGGGCGGAGACAGACATAGAGATCCAGTATCTGGCGAAGGCTCACATTGATCGAACGGATTCCACCACCTACCGGCGTCGTTAATGGTCCTTTGATTGCGACGATATGATCCTTGATGGCAACAAGCGTATCGTCGTGAAGCCAGGTGTTTGGTCCGTACACGACATTTGCTTTTTCGCCCGCATAGACTTCGAACCATACAATGCTTCTCTTGCCCCCATATGCCTTCTGAACAGCAGCATCGAAGACCCGTTGTGAAGCCCGCCAGATATCAGGGCCGGTACCGTCGCCCTCGATAAAGGGAATGACTGGATGATCCGGCACGTTGAGCTTGCCATTGACGACAGTGATTTTCTGTCCCTGCGAAGGGGGGACGAGCTTACTGTATTGACTCATGGGACGCGGTGCTCCTTGAAATGTTTACACGGTGCTATGGATGTGAGCCCGGATGCGATTGGCGTAGGTGGCCATTTCTCCATCTGGATACTGTTTGAGTTTCAATTCGAAACGGATGTTGTCGTTGGCATATCGTGGTGTGATATGCCAGTGAAAATGAAATATGGACTGTCCTGCAACTTCCCCATTGTTGGAGAAGATGTTGAAGCCTTCAAGCTGAAAGCTGGACACCAGGGCCCGGCAGACGAGCCTCGTCGATTCCATCACGCCGCCCAGGGAATCCGACGGCAGTTCGATGAAGGTCCGGCAATGCACCTTTGGAATGATCAGAGCGTGTCCAAAATGGATCGGTCTCGTATCAAGAATGGCAATCGCCTCCTCGTTCTCATGCAGAATCTCTGCTCGAGCAGTGCGTGCAATGATCCTGCAAAAGACACAATCCTCTGGCATGGCTGCGTTATCAAATTAAGGAAACGAACTGAACATATCAAAAAAACTCCGTATGTCCAAGGAGTATCAAGTGGCTCGCCGTTCCTTTTGTCGCGAAATCGGCAGGATTTGCTGCGACGCGACTTGTATATAATGTGAGCATTCGGTATATTTTTGGGCCGTGCAGTACATCATACCTACACAATTCGAAGAAGGGGTTGGTCAATGAAATTCCACGCCATAAAGCTGGTCATTCTGGCAACTGTTGCCTCGTTTATGTTCCTCGGGTATCAGTGCGGCTCGCCTGAATTCACAGGTGCGAAAGTGCACATCCAGCAGAAGAATTATAAAGAAGCGATTCGTCTTTTGGAAATTGAAGTGCAAAAGAATCCCCAGAATGAAGAAGCCTGGTTTTTCCTCGGCGGTTTGAAAGCGGACCAGGGAGATCTCATAGGCATGAACCACTCATTCAATGCAGCGCTGAAGATTTCTCCAAAGCACGCTGCAGAGATTCGTGCAATGCGGTTCAACCAATGGGGTCAAAACCTGAACGCCGGTGTGAACTATCTGGAAAAAGCGAGCAGTGATTCTGCCCAGTACTTTGAGAAATCAATCAACGCATTCCAGAAGGCAATTGATGCGTGGCCCGATACGTCGCTTACGTACCGGTACATGGGGTACGTTTACAACAACAAGCAGGACTATGACAACGCTCTTGTTGCTTTCCAGAAAGCATGGGATATGGGGAAGGACCTCGAGTCAATCAAGAGGTCCGGTGCTATTTATCTGATCCAGGGTGATCAACACAAGAACAACTTCGAGAATACGAATGCACTTGCTCTGAAGAACCTGAAGAATTTCGAAGAAGCAAAGCGGGCGAATGCGAAAGACAAGATGAAGGACATCCTTGGAGTCCCTGATTCAGTAATAAAGGTGGGACCCAAGAACTCAACTAAGGAAAACTGGTTCTACAAAACGTATCAGATGACCGTTTCGTTTGATGGCGATAAGGTGATTGACAGAAAGTCGCCTCCCTATAAACCTGCCATCGACTCGACGGAACACCGGGCTGCCCAGGTGCTGTATGACAAGGCAGTAAAGAACCTTGAAATAGCACGCGCCGCCGATCCGAAGGACAACGAAACCCTGCAACGCTTGCTGAAGGGATACGTTGAGTCGAATCGTATTGAGCCGGCCGTCAAAGAGTTCGAGAAAGTTGTCGCCACAGACACAACGAACATCAAGACGAACCGCTTTATCCTTGGAGTTCTCTACCGGACGATCGGGAAGTTTGACGAGGCGATCG
>Ga0187878_1000224_pt1 | contig 71629 bp, 76 predicted proteins | sample June2016WEW_17_1_FD_132979 | JGI IMG/M metagenome (GOLD analysis project Ga0187878, IMG submission 132979) | Peatland microbial communities from SPRUCE experiment site at the Marcell Experimental Forest, Minnesota, USA - June2016WEW_17_150 | ecosystem: Environmental > Terrestrial > Soil >... | reverse complement strand
CCTTGATCTGGTACTCGACCGGGTCCTCGATGGTGATGATCTTGTCTTCGTCGTTCTTGATCTCGCTGACGGCCGCGTAAAGCGTGGTGGTTTTGCCCGAGCCGGTGGGTCCGGTGACCAGCACCATGCCGTAAGGCTCCTTGATGTAGCGGCGGAACTTGGCCAGATCCGAGTCCGGGAAGCCGACCACGTCGAGCGAGAGCTTGGCGAACTTCTCGCTCATGGACTCCTTATCGAGCACGCGCAGCACCGCGTCCTCGCCGTGGATGGTGGGCATGATGGAGACGCGGAAGTCGATCAGGCGGTTCTTGTAGCGCACGCGGAAGCGGCCGTCCTGGGGCACGCGGCGCTCGGCGATGTCCAGCTCCGACATGACCTTGATGCGCGAGAGGATGGTGGAGTGCCAGTCCTTGGCGATGGGCGGCATGGCGTAGTGCAGCACGCCGTCGATGCGGTACTTGATGGCCACTTCGGTGTCGCGGGTCTCGATGTGGATGTCGCTGGCGCGGCGCTCGAGGGCGTTGAAGATGGTGGTATCGACCAGGCGGATCACCGGGGCGATGTCGCTCTCGGCCGCCGACAGCCGGTCGATGGAGAGGGTCTCGTCGGCGCCCTCCTCCTCGGCCACCACGTCCAGCGCGAAGCCCTCGGTGACTTCCTCGAGGACGCGTTGGCTTTGCTCGGTTTTCTTGAGCAGGTCGGAGATCTGCGAGAGCGAGGCGACTTTGACCTTGAGCTTCTTCTGAAGCAGGATGGTGAGCTCGTCGATCAGGTTGAGGTTGCGGGGGTCCGAGAGCGCGATCTCGAGGAGGCCGTCTTCGGCGCGTAGGGGGACGAAGTTGTAGCGGAACATGAGGTCCACCGGGACGGAGCGGAACAGATCGTGGTCAATGTGCCCCTCCCGGAGGTCGACGAACTCGTAGCGGTAGCGCCGCGCCAGCTCCTGGGCCTGGGCGGCCTCCTGCGCGTGATCGTTCAGTTTGGTTCGATCGGTTGCCATATCAGGGCAGACACTCCCCCACTGCCAATCGTGTCACATAGAGCTTGACGCGCCGGGGGCGGAAAGCGTGGAGGGGAAAGCGGGGGCGCGTGTAAGTGGGTGAGGGCATAGGGGGTTGTGCGGAATTGGGTTTGTTTCGTACAGGAGGGGCGGAGGGGCTCTCGGGGCCTGATGCGCCGGGTGCTTTGCGGCAGGATCCCCGGGGGGAATTGGCTTTGTTTTGCGAATTTTGCTTTGCGGGGGGCGGGGTTGGCCGGGCCGTCGCGGTTGGCGTTGACGTGGCGTTGGGTGGCCATAGGGCATTCTGTTGGCTCCAGTTGAGCACGGGCGGGCGGAGTCCGGGTGGCATAGTGGGCGCAAGTTGTTGCGGGGGAGGGGGAAACAGAGTTCAGTTGCGCGAGACTCCGTCTCCCTTTCCCATGATTGCCGCCGCGATCTGCTTTGCCGCGTCGCGTTGTCCTCCGGGTCGCCTTCGAGCAGCTTAGCAGCAATCTTGTTGCTTCTCTTTGCGAAGCGTCCGGGTTCCGAGCGTAAATGGGTGATGGCATAGGGGTTGCTCGAGTTTGGGTTTGTTTTGTCCACAAGGTGCGGCGCGGCCAGGGGGCCGGATTCCCTGTGGGGGAATTTGGCTTTGTTTTGCGAATTTTGGTTTTCGGGCGGCTGGGGTGGGCCGGGCCGCCGCAGTTGGCATTGACGTGGCGTTGGGTGGCCATGAGGCATTTCGTTGGCTCCAGTTGAGCATGGGCAGGCGGGGTGACGAGCGGATTCTGGGGGCAACGTGTTGCGGGGGCGGGAGAAATGATGTGGGGAGGATGGGGAATGGGTCCGCGAGAGGGGGCTGCCCTGAGGCTGGTCCTGAGATTAGGCCCTTCCCGATGGCCGTTTGCAGTTATGCTGATAGGGTATAGAGATTCGACGCCAGGACTCGGGCGCGGAACCAGGGCTGGCCCATGAGCGACACCATCAAGAGGCTCACGATCGAAGGGTTCAAATCCACACGGAAGCTGGAGGAATTCGAACTCCGGTCCTTGAATGTGCTGATCGGCGCCAATGGCGCTGGCAAGAGCAATTTCGTTGGGTTCTTCCGCCTGTTGCGAGAACTGATTGACCAGCGGCTCCAACTGGCTCTTGCCACGGAGGGTGGCGCGGACACGTGCCTATACCTTGGTCCTAAGGTCACCCAGCGAATTGTAGCCAAGCTCTATTTCGGAGAGAACGGTTACGAGTTCGTATTGGTGCCGACAGTAGACAACCGACTCGTCTTCGCCGAGGAAGTGGCCGTTTTCAAGAGGGGCCGCGGCACCTTCCGGGACTTCCTGGGTTCGGGGCACGCTGAGGCCAAGATTAAGGATCGCAAGGACGAGCCTGGCAGGGGTGGCGGGAAGTACGGGGTGCCGCACTACGTTTACAAAGCTCTGTCGAGTTGGGTGGTTTACCATTTCCACGATACCAGCCCAACCGCGGGCGTTCGTCGCCAGGGGCCAATCAATGATAATGAGATCCTTCGGCCTAATGCGGAGAACCTGGCGGCATTTCTGTACCGTATCCGCCACACCAACCAAGCGAGCTACGAAAAGATCCGCGATGTCGTGCGGTTGGCGGCCCCGTTCTTCGATGATTTCAAGCTCCGTCCCGTACCCACGACCCCCGACCTCATTCAACTGGAGTGGCTGCAACAGGACTCGGATTATCCCTTCCTCGCCAGCCAGCTTTCGGACGGCACGCTTCGCTTCGTTTGCCTGGCCACCGCATTGCTTCAACCCGCGCGGCCTCCAACGGTACTTTTCGACGAACCAGAACTCGGGCTTCACCCGTACGCCCTGACGCTCTTGGGCAGTCTGCTCCAGCAGGCGACGGAGCACTCTGGCAAGCAGGTGATCGTCTCGACGCAATCGGCAGCTCTGCTGAATGAATTTTCCCCGGAAGATGTCATCGTGGTCGAGCGCAGCGAGGGGCAGTCGGTTTTCCGGCGCCTCGACCCGGCTGACCTGATCGAATGGCTCGAAGAAGAGTACACTCTGGGCGAACTGTGGCAGAAGAACGTCCTGGGCGGCCGGCCCCAGAAGGAAGGAGCGCCCGATCTGGTGAACGGGAATCGCGAGGCCCCCATGCCCGCTCCTGAGGGAGGACCGAGTGCGGGAGATGGCCGTTCATGACACGCGTCTATGTCGTTGTGGAGGGCTTCACGGAGGAGTCCTTTATCACGAACGTCCTTGCGGAGGTTTTGTGGCCCCGCCAAGTCCACCTGACACCCGTTGTCCTCGGCACTCCCGGACACAAGGGCGGGAACACGAATTATGCGCGCGTGAAGAGGGACATCGTGGTGCTGCTCAAACAGGACCAGTCGGCTTACTGCTCCACCATGCTGGACTTCTATGGCCTCGGAAGGGGCTTCCCAGGAATGCCTCTCGAGGCGAACCTGGCGAACCTCGACAAGGTGGCGCGCGTTGAGCGGGCGGTGAAGGCAGACATCGTTCCGCAAATCCCGCATCTGAGACCTGACGTAAGATTCGTACCATACCTCCAGTTGCACGAGTACGAGGGATTACTGTTCAGCGATCCGGCTGCTTTTGCCTCCGGGATCGGGCAGCGGGGGCTCGCTCCGGCATTCGAGAGGATCCGCGGTGGGTTCGCCACACCCGAGGACATCAACGACGATCCCAATACGGCCCCCTCCAAACAGGTGCTGGGCGCCTACCCGGCCTATCGAAAAATCCTGGATGGAACGCCAGCGGCGCAAGCCGTGGGTATCGAGAGGATGCGGCAAGAGTGCCCGCATTTCCGCGACTGGGTTGAGCGGCTCGGAGCTTTGGCAGCCGAGTAGGCTGGTTTGGCGAGCTACGGGCGGGAAAGATCCAGAGCGCGGCGGGTTTCCTCGATGCGTCCGTGGCCGAGGCGGTCGCGGAGTTCGAGGGCGGCGGTGAGGCGCTGGCGGGCGAGGTCGCGCTCGCCGAGCCGCAAGTGGGCGAGGCCGCAGAGGTGGAGACCGTCCGCCTGTCCCCAAGCGTATTGGCAGTCGGGGTGTTCGGAGCGGTCGAGCGCGTTGCGGGCGTTCTGGAGGGCTTTGCGGGCGTCTCCCGCCGCGAGGAGCGTTTCGGCGAGCGCGAGGCGGAGGTCGATGGAGTAGCGCCCGAAGCCGCAGGTGTCCGCCAGGAGGATGCCGGCGTCGGCTTCGGCGATGGCTTGCGGGTAATCTTCCAGATGCCGGTGGAGATCGCAGGCTGCGTAGAAGCAGCGGAGCTGGAGTTCGACCTGTCCGGAACGGCTGGCGAAGGCGCAAGCATCCTGAAGGTGCTGGGCAGCCTGGGCGGGATCGTCCGGAAGGACGAGTCGGGCGAGGAGGGCGTTGCAGCGGCAGAGATTGCCGCCATAGTTGTCGCGGACGGCCCACTCCCGGGTGGCTTGTGTTTGACTGAGTGCTCCGGACCGATCACCGCGAAGGAGCCCGCACTCGGCCTCCCAGATGCCGGGCAAGCTGTACAGAGGCTTACCCTCCAATTCGGTGGCGTGCTGAAAGTCGGCTGCGGCAGCGGCCAGGTCTCCCAGGGCGAAGTGCGCTGTCGCCCGATAGCTGAAAGCGTTCTCGATTTCGGTATCGTCCTTCGCTTCCGTGGCGAGCGAAACTGCGCTTTCAGAGCAATCGAGGGCCTCTCGGAAGTGTCCGGCGTCCAATTCGACCTGGGCGAGGTTTCGGGCGCAAGTCGATTCCCCCTTGCGGTCTGACTCACTTCCGCTCAAGTCGCGCGAATGGTGAAAGGCCGCGCGCGCCCGGGCGAGGTCGCCTAGATTCTTGGCGAACAGGCCAAGGTCGTTGACGAGCAAGGATCGGCTGAGTAGAGGCAGATGAGGCTCGATGAGTGAAAGATCATCCCGCGGGACAAAGCGTTCCAGGATGCGGAAACCACGCACGTTCTCTCCCAGAACCCAGCCAAGGTTCGTATAGCAACCCAACCCGTACCAATACAGCTCAAACGCCTCCTGAACGCGGCCGGCGAGCAGCGTCTGCTCAATCAGCAGCTCGTATTGATCCAGAATCGCCGGGTCGCTCGGCTTTGTCTTTGGCCGCGCTTCGAGGCTGGGAGCAAGCCTGGCGCGCACGGACTCGTGGACGGATTCCGGCTTCGTCCCCAAGAGACTCCGGAAAAACTCGCGGAGGAAGGGATGAGCGGAGTAGACGGCCTGCCCCTCGGTCATGTAGCGAAACACCAGCCCGAGCTTTCTGAGCCTCTCCAAGTGCTGCACCAACTGTTTATCCGCAAGGCCGATGAGAGCCCCCGCTACCCCACCGCCGGACTGCACGATCCAGGCGAGAAGCTCGACCTTCACGCCTCGCGGAAACAGCGCCAGGCGGGCCAGGAGGTCGCGCTCGGCGGCAGTGAGCGCCTGGGTGTACTGCTCGAGGATGCGGCTGAGCCGCCGGGCCTTGGGGTCGGACTCTTTGGCGTCCTCCAAAGAGAACTCCGGCGCCCGGCTGGGATCGCCCCCGGCGAAGTTGCCGAGATAGGAACCCAGGACGGCCACGGAAAGGGCATGATAGAGGCCGCCCATGTTCAATGGCTCGATCAGGCGCGTCAGCGCGGCATCGTCGCCCTTCACACCCCAGGCGCGGAGCACTTCGAGCGCCACCGGGCGTTCGAGGTCGTCCAGTTCGATGGCGCGGTGCCCGGCACCGGTCCAGCTTTCGAGATCCACCAGCGGGAAGCGCGACGTCACCAGGGCGCGGGCGCTCCCCACGCCCCCGGCCAGCGCGCGCACCAGACGCTTCAATTGCAGATCTTCGAGTTCGCCGCGGCGGTGGGGGCCGCCTTCGCTCTGGACACGTTCGAGCCCGTCCAGGATCAGGACGTGCGGCACGTCGCCGGAGAGCGCCAGTTGCAGGCGCTCCAGCATGCCGCCGGTGGGCGCGTCCTTTTCGCCGGTGAAGTAGACGTAGGCTTCGCGCAGAAAGGCGTCCGTGTGGGGATCTTCGTAGAAGGACCAGACAAACAGGCCGGCGCGGTCCGAGTGCGCTGCCTGGTGGAGAGCTTCGTCAACGAGCGCCGTCTTGCCCACGCCACCGGCGGCGACCACGGAGATAACGCGGTCCGGGGTGACGGGGGCTTGGAGCCAGCCCTTGAGATCCTCGATCTTTGCCTCGCGGCCGCGGAAATGCTGGGCCGGTTGCAGGGCGTGGCAGAACAGCGGTTGCCAGGCGCGGGCGGTGGAGCTTTGTTGGGGCGTGAACCTGGCCAGCGCGACCGTGACGTGCGTGGCCAGATTCTCCAGGCTGGTGAAGGTCTGCCGGACGCACTCGCGATCGAGGTAAGCTTTGAACTCCTGGAGCTTCTGAACCGCTTTGAAGATTTCCTGGGCCTTCTCGGGCTCCGACACGAGCCGGTCCTGTTCCTTCACCCCGGTCCAGGGGGCGCTGGGATCGACCAGGAACGCAAACACCGGCTTGCCGGCGCGCTTCGCAGCGTCCACTTCGAGCCAGGTGATGGAGCGCTCGCCATCGCCGCCCAGCTCCGGTGGCGGGATGTAGCCATAGCGGTGGGCGACGAGGCAGACCACCGCGTCCGCTTCGGCCGCCAGGCGCATGCATTCGGGCGCGGGCTGGCCGGATTGCGCGGAGAAGGTCTCCATCGCGATGGGCAGGTCTTCCAGGCGCAGCACGGCATCGCGGACTTTTTCCCGATAGTCCCGAAGGTCGATCGCGGTGGAGGATATGAAGATCCGAAGAACCGGGCGCGTGGCCACTTTCGGAGTGTAGCGCGCGGGCGGGCAGTCGTGGTGGGCAACCGGGGACAGCCTGGGCCGTCCCGACGGCGGACGGCCGAGGCAGTCCCTCGGTTGCGGGCGCCTGGGCGTCAGGTGGAGTTCGAGGCGCTGTGGGCGGCGGGCTCCGGCGCGGCCGGCGTTTCCTTGGCCGGGACGTCCAGCGCGATCCGCTGGACCTTGAGCAGCAGCTCGACTTCCTTCTCGGGGATTCCCAGGGCGGCGGCGATCTGCTGGTTGGGGGCGCCGCGGCGAGACATGCGCAAGGCCTGGCTGCGGGTGCTGAGGTTCACTCCGGATCGGGCGGGGGCCGGGGCCACGAGCGTCGCGGCGCGCTCATCGCTTTCCAGAAGCCGCTCCCTCAGCTCCGCGATCTCGAGGCTGAGCTGGCCCATCGCCGCGTCGAGCGCCTGCTGCCTGCGGCGGGCGGAGCGAAGCTCCCGTTTCAGGGTGAGAAACAGATCCAGGCACGCTCCCAAGCCCAACGCCATCAGCGCGCAAAAGATCAGCGGGCCCTGGAGAATCCAGCGCATGTGTTCCTCACCAAAAGCAGGAGCGTCATTGCAGCGTGGTGAGCCTCTTGTCCCGGCTGATGATCTCCTGGATCCGCACTCCGTAGTTGCCTTCGACCACCACCACCTCGCCGCGCGCGATCACGCAACCGTTCACGATCACCTCGACCGGCTCGGAGATGTTGCGGTTCAGCTCGACAATCGATCCCGAGGTCAGCTTCAGGACGTCCTTGAGCGTGAGCCGGGCGCGCCCGAACGAGACGCTGACCGGAAGCTCGACTTCCAGGAGCAGATCGAAGGTCTTGTGGGAGTCCGGTTTCTCGGCCCGCGGCTCCGCGGGGCGGGCGGATGGGGCGACGACGGCGCTGGAACTGGGCCGCGCCACGCCGGTTTGAAACAGGTCCCGCACGGCAGGCAGCAGGCAGAGATGGAGCGCGGGCAACTGCGAACCTCCGAGGGTCAGATCGATGTCGAAGGCGGCAAGGCCGGAGGCGGGCGGCGGGTTCTCCTTGCCCTTTTCGCAGGTCACCTCCGCGCCCAGCCGGCGGCTGATGGCCGTGGCCAGTCCGGAACAGGCCTGGCTCAACGCTTCCAGGTAAGTGTTCCGGACGTCGTGGGGATCGGAGGCCTCGATGCCGGCGGCACGCAACACCTGACCGCCGATCTCGAGCCAAGCCGCCCGGGGCGCGCCGGCCCAGAAGGTGGCATTCGGTCCCAGGCTCAGCGGCTGTTCCCACCACAGCACGTCCTGGAGGCCGGAGGGAGCGTCCGGTGCGGGGCGCCAGCCGACGCCCGGCCGCTCGCCGGTCATGCCCTCGAAGCTGTCGGCCAGCCGCGCGGTCCAGTTCTCCAGCAGCCAAACGATCAGTTCATCGCGCTCTTGCTCGCTCATGTGCTCTCCTCGACCGGCCGCCCGACCGCCCGATCAGAGGCCGCCCCGCGTGGGCCAGCGCTTTTCGATGTACCCGCGCAAGCGCAAGATGCCCTGGGTCTTCAGTTGGGAGACCCGGGATTCATGCAGATCCACGATTTTGGCAATCTCGCGCAGGGTGAGTTCCTCGTGATAGTAGAGGCTGAGCACCGTACGCTCGACATAAGGCATTTTTTCGATTGCCTCGGCCAGCAAGCGCTCCAGCTCGGATCGCTCCAGAATGCGCGAGGGCCAGTTCTCCTCGTCGTCGGAGATGTACTTCAGCAAGTCGCGGCCGCCCTCTTCGCCGCCGGTGTATTCGAGGCTGCCCAGGTTGACGCCGCGGATCTCGACCAGCCAGGTATGGTACTGGTCGGCGCTCAGGTTCAATTCTTGGGCGATCTCCTCCTCGGTGGGCGTGCGCCGCAGCCGCTGCTCGGCCTTGAAGATGGCCGCCTCGATGAGCTTGGCTTTCTTTCGTTTCTGGCGGGGCGCCCAGTCCAGGCCCCGCAGGCTGTCCAGAATGGCGCCGCGGATCTTGTACTCGGCGTAGGTTTTGAGTTTGACGTTGAGGGTGGGATCGAAGTTGTCGATGGCCGAGATCAGACCCACGATGCCGGTGGAAATCAAGTCCTCGATGCTGACGCTGCCGGGCAGCCGTTCGTGGATCCGGCGTGCGATGAGGCGGACCTGGGGCAGGTGTTCCAGGATCAACCGCTCGCGCTCGGCGGCCGGGCTGTCCGCGGCCAACTGATAGGAGTTCGTCACTGGCCCGTCCTTCACGAGGCCCGGCAGGCCCCCGCCTGTCCCACGGGCTTCTAAGCCGCTGCGGCGGCTACCCGCCGGGAGCCGCGCCCCAGCACCAGATCCACGATCCGATCTTTCGTGGCCGGCTCGAGATCCTCGGGAATCCGTTGGCCGGCCGAGAGGAACGAAACCGGCTTGCCGGTGCGCGCCGCCTGGTTCAAAATCGGCCCGAACGCTTCGGTTTCGTCCAGCTTGGCAAACAGCAGTTTTTGCGGCCGGAAGACCTCGAAGCGGTCCACTACTCGGGATAGATCGGCGGATTTCATCGAGGCCGTTAGGACCAAGTGGGTGTCGATGTCGCGGCGGGTGTCGAAAAAGCGGGCCAGGTCGGCGGCGTCGGCCAGGTCATTCGGCTCTTGACCCGGGGTGTCGATAAGGATGAGGTCCTTTTGACGATGCTCCTCGATGGCCTGGGCCAGAGCGCGGGGGGTCTCCAGGGCCTGGAAGCCCACGCCCAGGATGGCGGCGTAGGAGCGGAGTTGGTCGGCGGCGGCGATGCGGCAGGTATCCATGGAGAGCAACTGCGTGGGGCGGCGCGCCGAAAGCCCGTACTGGACCGCAAGCTTCACCAGCGTAGTGGTTTTTCCGCAGCCGCAGGGTCCGACCAGGGCGACGATCCGGGGCCGCTTCCCTCGCCCGCCGAGCTTGGCGTCGCAGGTGACGCGGCTGGCGATTTCCGCCGCCAGCGCGCCGCGAAGGGGCTTTCCCTCCTCGCCCGCGGCGCGCAGCCGGTTCAGAATGTCGTGCGCCAGCTCCGCATCCACCTCGGACTGGATCAGCGAGGAGAAGATCTCCGCCAGTCCCGGGTGAGGCAGGTTGCGGGCGGCCAGCAGCGCGTGCAAGCGGCTCATAGAGGCCGCCATGCGCTCCATCTGCACGCGCATCCCGGCCATTTCGGCCGAGAGCCGGGCGTAGTTACCCGGAGCGGGCTGGTGGGGCTGGGTCTCCGCCGCCGGATCGGAGGAGGGGCCGGCGGCCGCGTCGGGCGGCGCCAGGACCATCACGACCTCGCACTCGCCCAGATGCCGGGCCTCGGGCGGGGCCTTGCGCGACTGCACCAGCATGGCCTCCGGCCCCAGCTCCAGCCGCGCCATCTCGAGAGCCGCCGTGACGTTCTTGGCGAAATAGGATTTCAGCTTCACAGACGCTCCTTATTGAATGATTCCCAGGGAAATCACCTTGACCCCGGAGGGGATCTCGCTGTGGGACAGGAAGAACAGGTTGCGGAGCGAGGATTCGGCTAACTGGTGCAGGAAATGGCGCGCCCCGGAACTGGTCAGGGCGACCACGGGGGACTCGGGGCTGCCCACCACGCGCCGGATGCGATCCAGGATGTCGCGGATGGCCTGGGGCGAGAGATTGAAGTGACTGGAGTACTCGCCGTGCTCCACCGAGGACTCAACCATCTGTTCGAGCGACGGATCCAGGAAATACGCCGGCAGGTCGCCGCTGGAGTTCAGGTAGGGCTTTGCCACCGCGCGCCGGATGGCCTGGCGCACGTACTCGGTCAGCAGAATCGGATTCTTGGTGATGTTGGCTGCCTCGCCGAGGGCCTCGAGGATGGAGGCGGCGTCGCGGATCGAGACGCGCTCGCGAAGCAGGTTTTGCAGAACTCGCTGCACCGTAGCCAGGGGGAGCAGTTTAGGCACCAAATCCTCGACCACGCGGGGCTGCTCTTCGGCCACGCGGTCGAGCAGTTTCTTGGCGTCCTGGCGGGACAGCAGCTCGTGGGCATGGCGGCGAACGATCTCCGAGAGGTGGGTTCCCAGGATGCTGGTGGCGTCGACCACGGTGTAGCCGGCAGCGCGGGCGGCCTCCGCCTGCTCGGGCCGAATCCAGACGGCGGGGATGCCGAAGGCCGGCTCGTGAGTGGGAATGCCTTCGAGCGGGGAAGTGGGCTTGCCCGGGTGAATCGCCAGCTCGCAGCCCTGCGGCATGTCGAAGCGGGCCACCTCCGCCCCCTTGAGCAGCATGACGTACTCGCGCGAGCGCAAGGAGAGGTTGTCGGTGACGCGCACGGGCGGGAGCAAGTATCCCAGTTCGGTGGCCAACTGGCGGCGGATGGCGGCGATCCTGCGGAGCAGGGGCGAGTTCTGGCCACCTTCGACGAGCCGGACCAGGCCCAGGCCGACTTCGACGCACATGGGTTCGACCCGCAAGAGCGCCTCGAGGTTCTCCCTGGGGGCGGCGGGGGCCCGAGCCAGCGACGCTTTCTCGGCGGTGGCGAGCTTTTGCCGCATGCGCCAGGCGACCAGGCCGATGCCGGAGGCCACGACCAGGAAGGGGATCTTGGGCAGCCCCGGGAAGGCCGCCAAGGCGAAGAGCACCCCGGAGGCCATCAGCAAGGGCTGCGAACTGCCGAATACCTGTTTGCGCACTTGCGCACCCAGGCGGGCATCGGCGCCGGCGCGGGTCACCACCAGACCGCCGGAGATCGAAATCATCAGGGCCGGCACGACGGTAACCAGGCCGTCGCCGATGGTGAGCACGGTGTAGGTGGCGAGGGCTCGCTGGAGGTCCATGCCGTGCTGCAAGACGCCGATCAGGAAACCGGCGATGATGTTGATGCCGGTGATCAGGATGCTGGCCACCGCGTCGCGCTGGGTGAAGCGAGAGGCGCCGTCCATGGCGCCGTAGAACTCGGCTTCAGCAGCCAGTTGTCTGCGGCGCAGCCGGGCCTCGGGTTCGTCGATCAGGCCCGCGTTCAGGTCCGAATCGATGGACATCTGCTTGCCCGGCAGTGCATCGAGGGTGAAGCGCGCGGTGACTTCGGAGATGCGTACCGCGCCGTGGTTGATGACCACGTACTGGATGGCGATCAGGACCAGGAAGATCACGGCTCCGACGATGTAGTTGCCGCCCACCACGAAGGTGCCGAAGGCTTCAATCACGCGGCCCGCGGCCGCGGTGCCGGTATTGCCGTTGAGCAGGATCAGGCGCGCGGAGGAGATGTTCAATCCCAGGCGGAACAGAGTCAGCAGCAGCAGAGTGGTCGGAAAGACGCTGAACTCGACGGGCCGCAGGATGTACATGGCCACCAGCAGCACCACCACGGAGAGCGTGATGTTGGAGCAGATCAGGAGATCGAGGAGGAACGCCGGGAGGGGCGCCACCATCGCCAGGACGATGGCGAGGACCCCCAGCGGGACCGCCAGTTCGGCCGCCTTGGCGGCGGGCGCCAGGGGCGTGGAGCGGGGTGGCTGAGCGGCGGCGGGCAGGGTGAGCGCTTTGGTAGCCATGGGCTATGCGGGGAGACGGTTTCCCATCACGCGGTAGATGTAAGCCAGGATCTCGGCCACCGCGCGGTACAGGTGCACGGGGATCTCCTGTCCCACTTCGGCAGTGTTGTAGAGGGCTTGCGCCAGGGGAGGATTCTCGACGATGGGGACCTGGTGCTCGAGCGCCTTCCGCCGGATGCGCAGGGCCAGGTAGTTCTTGCCCTTGGCCAGCACGGAGGGCGCCGCCATGGAGTCCATGACGTAGCGGATGGCCACGGCGTAGTGGGTGGGGTTGACGATGACGGCGGTGGCCTTGGGGACCTGGGCCATCATGTGCCGGCGCAGCCATTCGCGGCGCAACTGCCGGAGCCGGGCGCGGATCTGCGGGTTGCCCTCCATTTCCTTGGATTCCTCGCGCAGCTCGTGTTTGCTCATGCGGAGGTCGGCCATGTAGCGGCGGTTCTGGCGCCAGAAATCGAAGGCGCCGAGGACCAGGAACAGCATGGCGGCCTTCCAGAGGAGGGCTTGCACGGAGAGGGCCATCTGGCGCGCGCCCAGCTCCGCGGCTTGAAGCGGCATCCTCAGCAGGGCGTCCCAGTTGTCCTTGACGATGCCGTAGACCGCCGCCCCGAACAGGGGCAGCAGCAGCAGCGCTTGAAACAGCGCCGGGAGGTTCTGGCGCGGGAGCTCGCGGAAGCGGGAAACGAAGTTCAACCTCTTGAAATTGGGCGCCAGGCTCTTCAAGGAGACGCCGAGGCGCGTGACCGCGAGCTGGGTGGCGAGACTGACCAGCAGCAGGATCCCCCCGAAGACTCCGAGGGGCAGGAAGTCGCGCCTGACGATCAGCCGCAGGAGGCGCATGATTTCGGCCGTGGTGAGCTCGGAGGTGAAGGCGGCGCGGAGCAGGTGGCGGGCGGTCGAGATCACGTGAGAGCAGTATTCGGCGCCGAAGGCCGCCATCATGGCCGAGAAAGCCAGGAACTGGAGGGCGCCGACGGCCTCGCGGCTGACCATAAAGCGGCCCTCGCGCCGGGCCTGCTCGATGCGGCGCTGGGTCGGTTTCTCAGTTTGCTGGCTCTTGTCGGGCATGGCGCTAGAACATTCCGAAGAGGCTGGAAAGGGTGAGCTGCGCGGCGGCGCGGAACACGGGAAGAAAGAAAGTCGAGATGACTGCAAGGAAGGCCAGCGTGGCCAGCATCTTCACCGGAAAGGCCAGCGCGATCAACTGCAACTGCGCGTGCATCCGGCCCATGAGCGCGAGAGCGATATCCACGAGCATCAGCAGCACGACCACCGGCAGGGCCAGCCGCAGCCCGGTGGAGAACATCGCCGATCCGAGGTGCAGCAGCATTTCCGCGGTGGAGAGCTTCAGGACGAAGGCGCCCGGCGGATAGGCGGCCAAGCTGTAAGCGAACACGCGGAGGATCTCGCGGTCGAGGCCGAGGGAGAAGAACAGCAGCCCGGCAACCAGTTGCGCGAACACCAGCAGCACGTTGCTGTCGGCCTGTGTGGTCGGGTCGATGGTGGAGGCGTAGGAGTAAGCGGCCTGCACGCCGAAGGTCTGGACGGCCACTAGCAGCGTCTCGATCAGGAGGGCTACCGCGAGCCCGACGACCGAGCCGAATGCGGCCTCCGCCAGAAGCCAGACCGCCAGTTGCCCAATGCCGAGATCGGGCGCGACTACGGCGGGCCAGAGCGGAAACAGGGCCAGGGCGAAGCCGAGGATCAGTACGACACGCGCCGGTTCCGGACCGGCGCTCATCCCCGGCAGCGGGACAAACACGAGGGCGCCGCCGACGCGCGCCAGCACCAACAGGAAGCCAAACAGGGTTCCCAGCGACAGCGTCAGCTCACCGGGCATATCGACCCAGGTCGCTCAGAATCCCCGCAGTGTAGGAAATCATTTGCCGCAGCATCCAGGGGAGCGCGATCAGCAGCGCCAGCAGAAACGCCGCCAGGCGCGGGACCGTGCTGAAGGCGGAGTCCTGCATCGAGGTGAGCACTTGAATCAGGCTGATGAAGACGCCGACCACGAAACCGGCCACCAGCAACGGGGCGCTGATCCAGAAGGCCATCATCAGCGCCTGTTTGACGATCTGGATCACGAATTCGGGAGTCATGGGTGCTTTCAGGAATTGACGATTGAAGATTGAGTCATTGACGATTGAACTGCGGCGCGCGCCGGGGCTGGTGCAATCGTCAATGTGAAGATCGTCATTCGTCAATCTCCTAATAGAAACTCTTCACCAGCGAGCCCACGACCAGGTTCCAGCCATCGGCCAGGACGAACAGCAGCAGCTTGAAGGGGGCCGAAATCATGACCGGGGGCAACTGGATCATGCCCGCCGAAAGGGTCACGGAAGCGACTACCAGGTCGATGATCAGAAAGGGCAGGAAGAGCACCGCGCCAATCTGGAAGGCGGCCTTCAGTTCGGAGAGGATGTAGGCGGGCACCAGGACGGCCAGGTCGAGATCGGCGGGGGAGTGGGGGGCGGGCCGGTGCGTGAGCTCGACCAGGAGCCGCACGTCCTTTTCGCGGGCGAAGCGTCCCAGAAAGACCTTGAGCGGCTTGGCGCCTTCCTCGAAGCCTTGGGCCGGCGTGAGCTGGCCTTTCTCGACGGGGACCCAGCCCTTGGCGTAGACGTCCGTGGCTACGGGCTGGATGATGAGAATGGCCAGGAACAGCGACAGTCCGATCAGGACCTGGTTGGAAGGGGTGGACTGGGTGCCCAGGGCCTGGCGCAGGAAGTGCAGCACGACCACGATGCGCAGGAAGGGGGTGACCGACATGATCACGGCCGGCAGCAGGGTCATCAGCGTGAGCAGCAGGACGATCTGCATGGGCACGCTGAGCGAGGGGCCCTGGCCCGAGCCCAGGGAGAGGTTGGGCGCGGCGGCGAGTGCGGAGTGGGCCAGCAGCGCGCCGGCCAGGGTCAGCCGCGTCATGGCGACTCCGGGGCGTCGCGGCCGTCCGCGGCGCCCAGAGGCATGCTCTCCAGCAGGGTGCACCCACTGGAGTGCGCGCCGATCAGCAGGGCCCGGTTGGCGACGCGCACCAGGTGCAGCGTGTGCTGAGGGGACAGGGCGAGACGCTCGATGGCTTGGAGGCATCCGGCGGCCTTGCGCGTCCGCCGGATGCCCGCGCGCGGAACGAAACCTCGCCGGCGCAAGGCCCACAGGGCTGCCGCGAGCAGACCGAATACCAGCCCGATCGCGGCCAACTGGCGTAGCAGTTCCATAGAATGCCTCCTCGGGTGGAGAGCTCCGGCCCAGGCGCGCTCCGGGGCGGCCTACGGGGCCCAGTCGAAATCCGTCAGCCGGATGCCGAAGGCGCGCTCCACGATCACGATTTCCCCGGAGCCGAACAGCGTGCCGCCGATATAGACGTCGAGGTTCTCGCCCGCCGAGCGGGTCAGCCAGATCACGCTGCCCACGTCCCAATCCAGGATCTCCTCCAGCCGGGTGAGCTTGCGGCCCAGCTCGATCTCGAGCTGGACGGGCACGTCGGCCAGATGGGCGATTTCATCAAGGGGCGTCATGGTCGGCGGCGCAGGCCCTTAACGCTTGAGATTGATGGTGTCCTGGCTCAGCTCGTCCACCGCGGTGACCACGCGGGCGTTGGCCTGGTAGCCGCGCTGGTAGACGATGAGGTTGGTGAACTCCCGGGCGATGTCGACCGTGGAGGCCTCGATCGAGCTGCCGAGCACGGTGCCGCGGCCGCCGGTATCGGGAAGGCCGATGGCGGGCAAGGCGGACTTGGCGCTGCCGAGGTAGTTGTTGTTGCCGGCCGCGATCAGGGATTCGGGGTTGCGGATGGAAGCCAGCGCCAACTGCCCGACGATGAGCTGCTGCCCGTTGGAGTATTGGGCTACGATCTTGCCGCCATCGGCGAGGCCGACGTGGGTGAGCGAAGCGGCCGAGGAACCGTCCTGAGCCTCCGCCGAGACCGCCGAGGTCTGGGCGAACTGGGTCAAACGCGGATCGCCGGAGGGATTGTACAGGGACCAGGTCATATTGAGGTCCGCGGCGCCATCGGCGAGGCCGGTGACGCTGACCGCTACAGTCGGAGAGGTCGAAGGCGGCGTGAGCAGCTTGCCATTGGAGTCGAAGGTGATGGTGCCGCTGGCCAGCGGAGCGGTGGGCGCCGTGAGCAGGTCCGCGGCGGGGATGGTCACCGCATAAGTCCACTCGTTGGCGGTGGTCGATTTCGTGAAGGTGACCGTGAGTACGTGCGAGTCGCCGAGGGAATCGATCACGGTCATGGGGGTAGAAAAGGTTCCGTCCGACGCGCCGCTCACCGCGGAGGCGTCGAGGTTGAGATCCATCGAGAAGGTCCCGGTGGTTATGGGCGTCTTGAGCGTCCCGACCGGGACCACAATGTCGGTAATCGCTCCGTCCGGGTTCACGATGCCATTGGCGCCCGCCACCCAGCCCTCGACTTTTTCGCCGGTCATGGTCATGAGATTCCCGGCGTCGTCCACCTGGAAATTGCCGGCGCGGGTGTAGAGCATCGCATTCTGGTCGTTGCGCAGGACGAAGAAGCCGTCACCCTGGATGGCAGCGTCCAGTAGCCCGGTGCTGCTCTGGATGGCGCCTTGGGTGAACTGGCGGGTGGTGAACGGGGTCCCGGTGCCGAACCCGACCTGGGTCTCGCCCAATCCCGCGCCTAGCGACTGGGTGACCAGGTCGCGGAAGGAAACCGTGCTGGCCTTGTAGCCCGGCGTGTTCAGGTTGGCGAGGTTGTTGCCGACCACGTCCACGGCGGTAGAGTGCGCGTTGAGGGCCGAGAGGGCGGTCGAAAAGGAAGTGAACATAGACAGTTCTCCTAGGTTGCTGTAGTAGGCGTTGCCGCACTACTAGAGGCTGCTGTAGTTGAGGTTGCCGAAGCCGAGGCGGCCGCCGTGAAGTCGCTGCGGAGTGCCTCGAGATCGGCTCGAATCTGGGTCACTTGCTCCAGTTCGCTGAACTGAGCCAGTTGGGTGACGAATTGAATGCCGTCGACAGGGTTCAGCGGATTCTGATTCCTGATCTGGGCCACCAGCAATTGGAGGAAGGTCTGCTCTGTGGCGAGGGGATCGACAGTGGATGTGGCTGCAGTCTGTGATGTGGCGCCGGAGGCGGCGGTGCTTCCGGCAAGCGCGCTAACTGACGAGCTCATTGGTCATGCTCCTGATGGAATTGGTTTGTGGCGGGAGGTTCTCCTCCAGCGCATTCAGCCATTGGGGCCTGGCTTGCTCCTGGTCCTGGCGCTGCTGCTGCGAGGATGAGTCCGCGTTCCCGCCCTGCTGCTGCCGGCCGGAGCTGGAGTAGCCGTCGCGGTCCGGGCCGCTCTGAAGTTGCTGCGGGGAGGTCTCAGCCACTCCCGAGACGCCAGCCACGGCAGTGGAATCGGCGGGGCGCCAGGTTTCGGTGCGGTAGCCGCTGTGCTCGAGCTGGGTCACCAGGTCGCCGAGCTGCGCGCCCAGCGATTGGCTGAGCCGGGCATCGCCCGTTCGCACGGCAACATGGACCTGGCCGGCGCGATCGAGCAGCCGCACTTCGACCGCTTCCGGCTTGGTGCCTTCGGCCGCGGGCTGGGGAATCAGCACCGAGATCTCCCGCAGGGGCTGCGACCTGGTTTCGAGGCGGGCGGACTCAACATCGAGCAGGGCAGCCGTGGCGGACTGTAGATCGCGTGGAGCAGCCGCCGAGGCGGGCGCCCTCGCTCCCGCGACCAGGTCGGCGGAAATGCGCTGGGGCAGGCCGGGCCCGACGGAACTGAGCGGGTCGGAGCGGCTGGCGGCGGGTTTCACCTCGGCGGCAGCGTGCTCGGGGACTGCCTTTTCCGGCGCTCTGTCGAGCGTTGGCCGGCCGGAGCGACCCGGGGGGGCGCCGGCGGCTGGCGTTGGCTCGGGTTGGGGGACGGCAGGCGCATCCTCTTTGGATGGGGTGGATGCCAGCCGCGAGCCACCAGGAGCAGCGCTGGCCGAGGTCTGCTCGGTCAGCCGCGCGGCAAACGCCAGTTCGGTCTTCGCGGCAGGCTGCCTCGAGGTTCCCGGGAGTTCGTCTTCCGGGGCCGGGGCCAAGACCGGGGCTAGGGCGGCCAGCGTCTGCTGCGGAGCGTCGGGCGCCGCCGCGGGTTCCGACTGGAACCAGTTGGCCGCGAGGCTATCCAAGGCAGACTTCGGGGAAGCTGGGACCGGCAGGGGAGGCGCCGGAGCGGAGGCGGACTGCGGCGTTGGCGCCTTGGGGATCGCGGGCAAGCCGGTGGGCAGCGGCGGTCCAGGAACGGTGGGCAGCCCTGGGACAAGGTCAGGCGCCGAGGCGGCAACAGGCGTCGGCAGGGGCGCCGCGGCTGGCACGGTCACCGGCAGGGGGACCACAAGCGGCTGGGCTACCGGATCTGGGGCCACGTCCGCCACGGCCACCGGCGCTGGGTCCACAAGCTGCTGGGCTACTGGAACTGGGGTCACAACCGGCACGGCCGCAGGCGCTGACACCAGAACTTGCGCGGCCACCGACGCCGCCGGCAGGACCGATGCGGCCAGCGGTGTTGGCGCCACAGGCTGCGGCTGCGCGGCCACTGGAACTGGGTTCACCACCGGCAGGGTCGCAGGCGCTGGCGCCACAACTTGCGCGGCTGCGGACGCCGTCGACGCGACCGGTACGGCCACTGACGCCGCCGCCACAACCGACACGGCCACTGGCGCGACCGCCACGACCGGTACGGCCGCTGGCGCCGCCGCCACCGTGAGGTCGAAGGTTTGCGGGAGTTCGCTGTCTGCCGCGGGATGGTTCGAAGAGCACTCGCCGGCCGGGTCCAGGGTCTGCTTTAGGGAGGAAAGGGCAGCCGACGCGGGGGCATCGCATAGAGCGGTGACGGTGAGAGGACCGTCGCCCGGTGCTGTCGCGGCATCCGGAAGGCCGGGTTCAGCCAGCGGCAGGCGCGGCAGTTCGGCCATCGGCAGAAAACCGGGGATGGGAAATCCGGCCAGGAGCGAGGGCTGCTTCTCGGGCTCCTGGCCACTCTTCCGGGAGACCCCCGGATTGGATTTCGGCGGGGCGCTCGTCCCGGCAAGCACCGGAGTCTGGGTTGTCTCAGGCGCTTCTGCCGTCGCCCCAGAGAGCAACGCGGACATCAGGGCGGCGAACTCGTCGCCGGTCTGGCCTCCCGCGGAGCCCGACGGCGTCAAGGCGACCGCGGCGGCGGGAACCACACCCGCAGGGAAGGGGAAACATGCGGCGGTCACGTGCCGGATAGGTGCAGGTAGGTTGCCGGAAGGGGCGCGCTCCGTTTTCAAGCGCTTAGGGGTCGAGGAAGAGTACGAGATCTTGGCGCGCGAGGGCACGTGACCGGAATTTGGCGCGCCGGCCGAACCTTATCTGATCCACTCTTCGGCTGATTTCCCTGGAACTTGAACGCTTACGAAGTGCGGCCCGCAAATTGCTCCACCTGCTCCGGAGAGCTCCCATGGATCCACTGATGGCTTCGGCCGCCAGCGGGATGCGAGCGCGGCTGGAATCGCTCGATACGCTGGCCAACAACCTGGCGAACGTGGCCACAGCGGGCTACAAGACGGATCGCGAGTCCTACAGCACTTACGTGGCGCCGGAGGCGCTCGAGCCAGCCTTGGACGGCGACAGCCCGATGCCATCCACGCTGCCGGTGGTGGAACGAAACTGGACCGATTTCTCGCAAGGCAATCTGACGCCCACCGGCAATCGGCTGGACGTGGCGCTGGGCAGCAAGGGGTTCTTTGTCGTCAACGGCCCGAGCGGAGCGTTGTACACGCGGAACGGGAGCTTCCGCCTATCCGCGGCCGGGTTGCTGACCACCCAGGACGGCTACGCGGTGCGCGGCGTCAACGGACTTCCGATCCAGACCCAAGGCACGGGCACGCTGGAGATTTCGACCGCCGGCACCATCCAGCAGGACGGCGTGGCAGTGGGGCAGCTCGCGGTGGTGAGCATGGGCCAGCCGGGCAGCCTGGAGAAGACCGGCGGGAACTACTTTCGCGCCGGCGACTCCCAAGTCAAACCCACTCCGGCGATGGACATAGAAGTGCACCAAGGCAAGCTGGAAGCGTCGAACGTGACCACGCCGGAGACCGCGATCCGGCTGGTCAACCTGCTGCGGCAGTTCGAGATGTTGCAGAAGGCCGCGATGCTGGGCGCAGACATGGATCAGCGCGCGGTCCAGGACGTGGCGCGGGTGAACCCGTGACCAAGGAGTACTGATTAGATGATGCGAGCCCTTTACAGCGCGGCGAGCGGGATGACCGCGCAACAGATGAACGTCGACAACATCGCCCACAATCTGGCGAACGCCAACACCGCCGGCTTCAAGATGCGCCGGACGCAGTTCCAGGATCTGCTGTACCAGAGCGTGATCCAGCCCGGGGCATCGGCCGGGGCGCAGACGACGGTGCCGAGCGGGCTGCAATTGGGGTTGGGAACGCGGCCGTGCTCCAACGAGATCGTCTTCACGCAGGGCGACTTCTCGATCACCAACAACCCGCTCGACGTGGTGATTCAGGGGAAAGGCTTCTTCCAGGTGCGGCGTGCCAGCGGGGAGCTGGCGTACACCCGCGCGGGGAACTTCCAGTTGGACCGGGATGGGAACGTGGTGACCGCCGACGGGGATCCGATCGAGCCCCAGATCACGATTCCCCCCGACGCCCAGAAGATCAGCATCGCTTCCGACGGGACGGTCAGCTACACCCAGCCGGGCCAGACGGCGGCGACGTTGGGCGGGCAGATTCAACTGGCCAACTTTCAAAATCCGGCGGGCCTGAACAGCCTGGGGGGTAACCTCTACGCGCCCACGGACGCCTCGGGCGACCCGACGGTGGGCAATCCGGGCGGGCAGGAAGGAATCGGGACGCTGTTGCAGGGCTACGTGGAGCAGTCCAATGTGAGCGTGGTCGAAGAGTTCATCAACCTGATCGTCAGCCAGCGGGCCTACGAAGCCAACTCGAAAGTGGTGAAGGCGGCCGACGACATGTACTCCCAGGTCAACAACCTGACACGATGATCCTGGCTGCGGCAGTGATGGCCTCGGCGTGCATTGCCGTCGGGGGCGAGCGAATCCGGGCGGCGGACCTGGTGGCGGCGGTGCCGGCGTTTGCGGCCCTTCCTCCGGAGGCGTCGCTGGGCTACGCGCCGGCCCCGGGGGCGCGGCGAATGCTGAATCCTCGCGAACTGGAGCGGCTGGCCGGGCAACACGGTATTCCCCTGGGAGGGGCGCCCAGCCTGTGCGTGGAGCGGGCGGTCGAGCGGCTGACGGAGGAACGGGTTCTGGCGGCGCTGCACAGGGCACTCGGCTCCAGCGAAGCGCGCGTCGAGCTGCTGGACTTCAGCCGGGCTCCGGCGCCGCACGGCGAAATCGAGTTTGCCCGGTCGGGCCTCGTGGCTCCGCTGGGAGACCCGAGAACTCCGGTGGTGTGGCGCGGCCGGCTGCGCTATGCGGACAACCGCAGCCTGCCGGTGTGGGCGCGGGTGCGGGTTACGGTAACGTGCAAGCAACTGGTGGCCGCCGAGAGCTTGCCGGCGGAGCGCCCGATCCAGGCCTCGCAAGTGCGGGTGGAGACCGCCGAGCGGTCCCCGTTTACCGAGGCCGGCATGGGGTCCTTCGAGCAGATCGGGGACCGCGTGCCGCGGCGGCCGATCCGCGCCGGGGAGCCGCTATCGGCGAAGATGCTGACGGCGCCGCTGGCGGTGGCGCGGGGCGAGACGGTGAAGGTCGAGGTGTCGAGCGGCGGCGCGCAGCTCAGCCTGCCGGCCCGGGCGGAGACAGCGGGCCGGGCGGGCGATACCATCCTGTTGCGGAATCCCGAGAGCGGGAGGCGATTCCCGGCCCGGGTGGAAGGCCGGGGAAAGGTGAGAGTCGATGCGAAAGAGATTGCTCCTGTGGGCGCTGCCGTGCCTGCTGGCACTCGCGGCGGCAGCCGCTGAGAAGAAGTCGAAGCCGGCGCCGGTTTCGCCGGTGGATACCTATGTTCAGGCGGCCGCGGCACACGCGAGCAGCTACGGCACCTTCGGCAGCGCGCCTGGCTCGACCTGGCGCAGCGGGGCGCAGTTGTCGGACCTGGCGCGCGACTTGAGGGCCAGCCAGTTGGACGACATGGTGACCATCGTGGTCAGCGAGCGGGCGTCGGCGGTTTCCAAGGGGACCACGAAGACCTCGCGCGCCTCCAACGCCAAGTACTCGGTGAGCTCGATCTTCGGCAAGACCAACGCCAGCGGGGCGTTGGCCAACCTGGCGGGGGCCTCGGGCCAGCAGTCGCTGGCGGGCGACGGCGCCACCACCCGGGACAGCACGCTGACCACCACCATCACGGCGCGGGTGACCAACGTGCTGCCCAACGGCTACCTGGTGCTGGAGGGCGTCAAGAATATCGTGGTGAATTCGGAGAACCAGTTGGTGACGGTGCGGGGAGTGGCGCGGGCCGCCGACATCACTCCCGACAACCTGGTGCGCTCGGACCACCTGGCGCAACTGGATGTGCGGATCAATGGCAAGGGCGTGGTCGGCGACGCGGTCCGGCGCCCGTTCTTCCTCTACCGCCTGCTGCTGGGGCTGCTTCCTTTCTAAGCCATGCGTACCGGAATGATCGCCTCCATTCTTCTGCTGACGGGCCCACTGGGCGCAGCCACGCGGCTGAAGGAACTGGCCGCGGTCGAGGGGGTGCGCGAGAACCAGTTGATCGGTTACGGGCTGGTGGTGGGGCTGGCCGGAACGGGCGACCGCCGGCAGACTGTGTTCTCGACGCAAAGTCTCACCAACATGCTTCAGCGGATGGGGGTCACCGTGCCGGCGACAGCCATCCGCGTGAACAACATCGCGGCGGTGATGGTCACGGCGAACCTGCCGGCCTATGCCCAGCCGGGAACACGGATCGACGTCACGGCGGCAGCGATCGGAGACGCCGCGAGCCTTCAGGGGGGACTGCTGGTGCTGACGCCGCTGCGCAGCGCCGATGGAAGCGTGTACGCAGCGGCGCAGGGGCCCGTGATCACCGGCGGATTCTCGGCCGGCGGCGCGGGCGCCCAGAAAACGCTGAATCACCCGACCGTGGGCCGGATTCCAAATGGCGCCATCGTCGAGCGGGCCGCTCCCACGCCCGCACCCGCCAGCCGCTTCAAGCTGCAAATCCACCAGGCCGATTTCACCACCGCCGCCCGCATCACCGAGGCCATCAACAAGAGGTTCGGCGGGCCGGGGGCCGCCGTCGCCCGGGCGGAGAACTCGGCCCTGGTGGCGGTGGAGATGCCGCCCCTCTATGCCGAACGGGCTACTGAATTCGTCGCGGAACTGGAAATCCTCAGCGTGGACGCCGACCGTCCGGCCAAGGTGGTGGTCAACGAGCGAACCGGGACGATCGTGATGGGCAAGGAAGTTCACATCTCGCCCGTGGCGATCATGCAGGGCAACCTGACGGTGGAGATCCAGACCACCTTCGCGGTCTCGCAGCCCGCGCCGCTTTCCTCGGGAACGACGCAGGTGGTTCCGCAGACCAGCGTCGGGGTCAAGGAGGAGAAAGCCCGCAATATCGTGCTGAAGCAGGGGGCGACGGTCGAGGAACTGGTGCGGGCCCTGATGGCCATCGGCTCGACGCCTCGCGACGTGATCGCGATTCTGCAAAACCTGCGGGCCGCCGGGGCGCTGGAGGCGGAAATCGAGGTGATCTGATGACGATCGACGGAATTGGCGCCCTGGTGAGCGAGGCTCCGGATCGGGACCCGCGGCCCGCGGCCAAGAACATCAAGGACGCGGCCACCCAGTTCGAGTCCCTGCTGATCGGGCAACTGCTCAAGTCCATGCGGGAATCGGGCGCGGGAGGCTGGCTCGGAACCGGCGACGACGAAGCCGGGGCGACCATGATGGAAGTCGCCGAAACGCACCTGGCTCGGGCTCTGGCGGCGCAGGGCGGCCTGGGCCTGGCCAAGATGGTGGTGGAAGGCCTGGAACGCAAGCCGTAAGGACGGGTTAAAGCGACCGCTCCGCGTGTTCGATAAGATCTAAGAGAGATCTCATGCGGATCGGCGATTTGAATCCGGCGGCTGTGAGCCCCGCCGGCGGCCAGACGGCCGAAAAACCCCTGGATGAAACCGGCCGTCGTGTGAACGCCGCGCCCGACGATGCCGTGGCGCTCTCGCGTCTGTCTCAAGTCGTCGACCAGTCCGGCCCGAGCGAAGCTCGCCTGGAGCAGCTCCGGCTCCAGGTCGAAGCCGGCGCCTACCGCGTTCCCGCCGAAGAGATCAGCAAGAAGATCGTGGATTTTCACACAGAGTAGCTGGCAGCGATTGGTGTGGCGTGGGCGAAGTATTTGGTGCTCTAGTAGGTTACGGCAACGAGCTTCCCGTCGTCGCGGGGGTCGGAGATCGGCCCGGGCGCCTCGGCCCAGGGCCGGGCGGGCGACTTGCAGTTGAGCCAGCCCTCCAGCAGGGTGGCCAACAGCGCCGAGACTTCGGCCAGGAGTCGCTCGTTCTGCCTGAGGTTGGCTTCCAGCAAGCGGCGCTGCATGTAGTCGTACAACTCCAGAAGAGTCCGGCTCAGATCGCCGCCGGCGCTGTGATCCAGCGAGAGGGCCAGCTCGGTGAGGATCCCAACGGCTTTGGAAATCTGCTTGGAGCGCGCCGCGATGTCGCCCTCCCTGAGATGCCGGCGGGCCTTCTCGACCGAGGCCAGAGCGGCCTGATACAGGATCTGCACCAGCTCGACCGAATCGGCAGAAAGGACCTTGCTCTCCAGGTAGGTGTCCTGCGCACTACTCTCCATAGATGGCCGCCTAAGAACACTTATCGGACGCGCGGCGGATTCTTGAGGAACGGCTACCCACTCTGGCTCGGTCCTTTCAGATCTTGGGCCATCCGCAGGAGGTATTCCGGCGGAATCTGGCGGATCACTTCGTTGGTGTTGCGGTCGACAATGCGGACCACTGGGCGGCGGGTCTCGCGGTCGATAGCGAAGGCCACCTCGCTATTGACCCCGAACATCTCCGAGGCGTTCACGGCTTTGACGGCCTGGATGATCTCGCGCTGCTCGGTGGACTTCTCCGGCGGTGCGGTTGCCACAGCAGCGGCAAGCGACTGGCCGACTGCGTGCACAGCATCAACGGCGTTCATATGCCCTCCTCAGGACGAAGACGATTCGTCCTGTCACCTTTCATATCGTCCGGCGGAGCGGGAATTGAGGATCTTTTCAAGAGGCGGGCGGATCAACCCAGGTTGAGTACCTGCCTGGCGGTGCCCGCCTGCTTCCCGATCTTTTCCTGGAGCAGCATGAGAGCGTAAATGAGCTGTTCGGGGCGGGGAGGGCATCCAGGAACGTACACATCGACCGGGACGACCTGGTTGACCGGGATCAGCGCGTAGTTGTGGAACACGCCGGTGGAGGTGGCGCAGGCGCCCATGGAAATGACCCACTTGGGTTCGGGCATCTGCTGGTAGAGCTGACGGATGATGGGCGCCATCTTGTTGGAAACGCGACCGGCGATGATCATCAGGTCGGATTGCCGCGGGGACCCGCGAAAGACCTCCGCGCCGAAGCGGGCGATGTCGAAGCGGGAGGCGCTCATGGACATCATCTCGATGGCGCAGCAGGCCAGGCCGAAGGTCATGGGCCAGATGGAGTTTTTGCGCGCCCAGTTGACGACGCGGTCCAGAGCTGTTGTCAGAACCGCGTGGCCCAGGAAGCGGTAGTCGTCCCGATCGATGCGCGCAAAGAAATCCGCCTCCGAGCTGCCGGCCTGAGCGGTGTCGTCAGGCACCATGACCCGTATTGTCCCACGGATCGGGGATTCCGGGGCGGATGCGGCGCGGGAGTAGCGGGGACGATATCGCTGCATCCTTTCCGCGGAGGCCGAATCCAAAGGTGCAGACGAGACGCGGCAGAGGGCTGGCGACGGGCTGGGAAACGCCGCCGGCGGCCTATTGCGCTTCGGCGTGGTGGCGGACGTCGACGCCCTGCACCAGGAACAGCACGTCCTCGGCGATGTTGGTGGCGTGGTCGGCGATACGCTCCAGGTCGCGGGCCACAAAAATCAGGTCGAGGGAACGCGAGACGGTGGAAGGATCTCTCTCCATGAAGCCCCCCAGCTCCTCATCTCCGCCATTGTGTTTCCCACAAGTTGCAGCAGTCATCCGCGATCCACGCAATTTGGAGTGGCCCCAACCCGACCACAGAGCTACCAATCGACGAGCGGCACAGGCCGTAGTCCGCATTTCTCACCGGCAACCTGCTGCGGCGCGCGATAGGGCCGCATCTGCTGCGTTGCGCTCGGCCGCCGTCCTCGACGTACTCCTCAAGTACGCCTCCGGTCGTCGGCCGTCGCGCGCCTTGTATTTGCGGCCCTCCGATCGCGCCTCGCGACGGTCCCGGTGAGAAATGCGGACTAGAAGACCGAGGCCGGACCATGGTAAAGTGTACAATGGGTACACAACATGGAGACCCTCAAAATCGGCATGCGTGAGTTCCGCGAGAACCTTGCGGGCTACCTCGAATCAGGCACCCCTCTGGCCATCACGCGGCGTGGTGAGACGCTAGGCTTTTACGTTCCAGCACAAAAGCGCAACCGGAAGGCCGAACTCGAAGCCATGCGCGCCGCGGCCAGGGACCTGGACGCGATGATCGCATCCTGGGGTGCGACCGAGGAAGAGCTGATCGAAGAGTACAAGGAGATCCGGCGAGCCGCCCGCGAGAAGAAGAGGCGGAATGCCAAGTAGAGCCCTGGTCGTCGATGCCAACATCCTCGTGCGGGCGGTCCTGGGGAAGCGTGTGCGCGAGGTGATGGAGGCGCACGCCGGGAACGTGTCGTTCTTCATCCCGGAGGTTGCATACTGCGAAGCCGAAGAACACCTCGCCGCACTCGTCGTCAAACTGTCTTCGTGGGACGGACCCCCTGGTCCGCGGGCCGACGCCTTCGTCGGCCCTCCCATGTCGCGGGCAGAGGCCGGACCAGGGGTCCGGCGCGGTCCAGGGGGACCGCCCCACAAGTCCGTGCCACTGGCAGCCTTTGCGGCAAGTGAACAGCATTGTGTCTAGCTGTGGATCCTCAGCCAAATGGAAACCACGGAAGGGACGCGGGGGGATCGAGAAGTGCGGCTGGATTCGCGATGCGCCCCCACGAACCAGCGCTCCGCGGCGGTCATTCGCGGACTTCGGCGTGGTGGCGGACGTCGACGCCCTGGACCAGGAAGAGCACGTCCTCGGCGATGTTGGTAGCGTGGTCGGCGATGCGCTCCAGGTTGCGGGCCACAAAAATCAGGTCGAGGGATCGCGAGACGGTGGAAGGGTCTCTCTCCATGAAGCCCACCAGCTCCCCATAGATGGCGTCCCGCAAGTCGTCCACCGCGTCATCGGAGAGCAGGACCTGGCGCGCGAGCTCGGCGTCGCGCCGGACGAAGGCGTCCAGGCTTCGGCGCACCATGGACTCGGCGAGCCGGGCGAGTTGTGGGATGTCGATCAGCGGCTTCACGGGCGGCTGCTTCATTAATGACAAGGCGCGCTCGACGATGTTGACGGCCAGGTCGCCCATGCGCTCCAGGTCGCTGTTGATCTTGATGGCCGCGGTCAGGAAGCGCAGGTCGCGCGCCATGGGCTGCTGGAGAGCCAGCAGGCGCACGGCGCAGTCGTCGATGGCGATCTCCATCTGGTTGATGCGTGCCTCGTTGTTCAGGACTTGCCGCGCCCGGGCTTCATCCCGCTCGGACAACGCCAGAACGCTGTTGTAGATGGCCGACTCGACCAGGCCTGCCATCTCCAGCAGGCGCTGCTGCAACTCTTCCAGTTCTTCCAAAAAGTGGCGCATCTATCCGAACCGCCCCGTGATGTAGTCTTCGGTCTCTTTCCTGGCCGGGCGCTTGAAGATGACCTCGGTCCGGTCGAATTCTATCAGCTTGCCGAGCAGGAAGAATCCGGTGTGCTCGGCGACGCGCGCGGCCTGCTGCATGTTGTGGGTGACGATCACCAGGGTGCAGGCGTCCTTCAAGGTGAAGATCAGCTCTTCGATCTTGGCGGTGGCGATGGGGTCCAGCGCCGAACAGGGCTCATCGAGGAGGAGGACTTCAGGATCCACCGCCAGCGCCCGCGCGATGCACAGGCGCTGCTGCTGGCCTCCCGAGAGCGCGTAGGCCGATTGGTGCAGCTGATCTTTGACCTCCTCCCACAGCGCCGCCCGCCGCAGGCTGCGCTCCACCGACTCGGCGAGCGAATGCCTCTTCATCCACCCGTTGACCCGCGGCCCGTAGGCCACGTTGTCGAAGATGGACTTGGGGAAGGGGTTCGATTTCTGGAACACCATGCCGACGCGGCGGCGGAGGCTGACCACGTCCATGGCCAGCATGTCTTCCCCGTCCAGCAGCAACTGGCCGTCGGCGCGCGCGTTGCGAACGGTCTCGTGCATGCGGTTCAGGGTGCGCAGGAAGGTGGACTTGCCGCAGCCCGAGGGGCCGATCAGCGCGGTGACCTGGTTCGGGGGGATGGCCAGGCTGACGTCGTGGAGCACGTGGTTGTCGCCGTAATGGAAGTTCAGGCGCGAGACGAGCAGCTTGTCAGCCATTCTGCGCCACCTTGGGCGAGAGCACCAGCCGCGCGGCCACGTTGGCCGTGAGCATCAGGGCCAACAGCACCAGGCCGGCGGCCCAGGCCTGGCGGTGCCAGTCGTCGTAGGGCGAAACCGCGAAAGTGAAGATCATCACCGGCAGGGAGGCCGTGGGCTGATTGAAACCCGAGCTCCAGTACTGGTTGCCGAAACTGGTGAACAGCAGCGGCGCCGTCTCCCCCGCCACGCGCGCGACGCCCAGAATCGTTCCGGTGAGGATGCCCCGGAATCCAGCCGGGATCACCACCGTGGCCACCGTCTGCCACTTGCTGGCGCCGAGGGCCAGCGCGGCCTCGCGCAGGGATTGCGGCACGGCGCGGAGGAACTGCTCGGTGGTGCGCATGGTGATCGGGATCACCATCAGGCTGAGCGCGACCGCGCCGGCCAGCGCCGAAAAGTGCCGCATCGGCACCACCACCAGGGCGTAGGCGAAGATGCCGACGACGATCGACGGGACGCCGTTCAGCAGGTCGGCGGTGTAGCGCACCACCGCCGGAAAACTGCCGCTGCCGAACTCCGAGAGATAGACTCCGGCGACGAATCCGACCGGGACGCCGATCAGCGTGGTGAGCAGGAGCAGCTTACCCGTGCCCACGATGGCATTGGCCATCCCGCCGCCCGCCTCACCAGGAGGCTTGGGGAGCTGCGTCAGGAAACTCCAGCTCAGCGAGCGGCCGCCGTACCACAGCAGGTATCCGAGAATGAAGAACAGGACGGAGACCGTGAGCAGCGCGCACAACCCGGTGATGCCGAACATCAGGGCGTTGACGAACCTGCGCCGGCTCATTGGGCCGTCCCGCGCCGCGTGGTGCCGAGGATCAAGAGCCGCGCGACGCCGTTGAGCAGAATGGTGAGCAGGAACAGGACCAGTCCCAGTTCGATCAGGGCGCTCAGGTGCAGGTCGGCCGTGGCCTCGGTGAATTCGTTGGCAATCACGGCGGCGATCGAGTAGCCGGGGGCCAGCAAAGAGGCGTGGATCTTGGGGTCGTTGCCGATCACCATGGTCACCGCCATGGTCTCTCCCAGCGCGCGGGCCAGCGCCAGAAAGACCGACCCGAAGATGCCCAGGCGCGCGTAAGGGACCACCACCTGCCAGGTGGACTCCCAGCGCGTTGCACCTAGCGCCAGGGCCGCCTCGCGCTGCTCTCGCGGAACCGCCAGCAGCGCTTCGCGCGAGATCGAGACGATGAACGGCAGGATCATCACCGCGAGCACTACCGCTGCGGTGAACACGCCCACGCCGTAGGGCGCCCCCACCTGGCGCATCAGCGGCACGAGCACGAAGACGCCCAGCAATCCGTAGATCACACTGGGCACCGCCGCCAGCAATTCGATAACGAAGGTGAGCGCGTCGGAAATGCGCGGCGGCGCCAGCTCGGAGAGAAAGATCGCCGCGCCCAGCCCGAGCGGCACCGCCATGGCCAGCGCCAGGGCCGAGGTCACAACGGTGCCATAGATGAACGGCAGCGCGCCGAACTCCCCGGCCACCGGGTCCCAGATCCCGGTGAACAGGAAGGCCCAGCCGAACTTGTCCCGCGTGAGAGCCGAGCCGCGGAACAGCTCGAAGACCAGCAGCGCCGCGAGCAGCAGAACGCTGGCGGCGAAGGTGGCCGTGATCAGCGAGGCAACCTGGTCGCCGGCGCGCAGGCGGCCGAGGAAGCCGCGGGCGCGAGAGGCCCCGCGTACCGGTTCGGCTGCCATTGCGGGGCTGGCCATACTACTGAACTGCCGCGATTGCCTTCAACTCCTTCGCCACCACACGCTGCGGCAGCGGCGCGTAGGAGAGCGGCTCGGTCATTTTCTGCCCCGGCCCCAGCATCCAGCGCAGGAAGTCGACCAAGATTTTCTTCTTCGCGGAATCCTGGATCTGGCTGGGGATCAACAGCCAGGTGAAACTCGAAATGGGATAGGCGTCCTTGCCTGGCGCGTTGGTGATCGAGACGCGGAAATCGTCGGGCATGCCGGCGGCGGCCGCGGCCGCGGTCACCGAGGCCAGATCGGGTTTGACGAACTTGCCCGCGGCGTTGCGCACCAGTCCGTACGCCATCTTGTTCTGAAGCGCGTAGATCAGCTCGACGTAGCCCAACGAATACGGCGTCTGCTTGACCATCCCGGCCACGCCCTCGTTGCCCTTCGCTCCCAGGCCCGCCGGCCAGTTCACCGAGGTTCCACTCCCCACCTGGCTCTTCCACTCGGGGCTGGTCTTGGAGAGGTAGTCGGTCCAGATGAAGGTGGTTCCGCTGCCGTCGGAGCGGTGCACGAGCATGATGTCGCTCGAGGGCAGCGGCACACCGGGGTTGGCGCGCGCTAGCGCCGGGTCGTTCCACTTCCTGATCTTGCCGAGGAAGATCCCCGCCAGCGCGTCGGGCGTGAAGTTGAGCTCGCGGCTCAGACCGGGGAGGTTGTAGGTGGCCACCACCGCGCCCAGCACCGTCGGGAAGTGCAGCGGCTTGATCTTCGACTTGGCGAGCTGCTCCTGGTTCATGGGCTGGTCCGAGGCGCCGAAATCCACCGTCCCGGCCTCAAGCTGGCGGATGCCGCCGCCGGAGCCGATCGACTGGTAGTTGATCTGCACGTCGGGATGGAGCTTGTGATATTCGTCAAACCACTTCGAATAAATGGGGTAAGGAAAGGTGGCGCCGGCCCCGTTGACCAGGGTCTGGGCGGACAGCGGAACGAGTAGCGCGAGCAGAGAAAGTGCCAGTCTCATCGAGGGTCTTCTCCTTTCATTCTGTGGTTCGTTTGTTACAGCGCGATTAAGGACGTGTCAAGATTCGGCGAATGGGGCTCACGGCAGCACGTAGCGCAGGTTAGTGAAAACCATATGCGTGTGCGCGTTGGCGGGGGAGCCGGCCGCAACCGCCCACGGCGAACGAGTCACGTAGGAGTACTGCGACATCCATTGCAGCGCCCCGTAGTTGGGGTTCTTCCAGAAGGTGCGGTTGAAGCCGAATGTGAGTTCCTGAATCTCGCGGTTGGCGTTCGACGAGCCGGGGCAGCCGAAACCGAAAAACTGCCCCGGCGAGCCGACGGTGCAGTTCCTGGAAAAATACGCGCCGCCGTAGTAGGTGTACCAGGCCGTCCTGGGGTCCGAGAGGAATTCGAAGCCGGCGATGCCGGAGGCGGCGTGTACGGGGGAGACCGCGCCGTCGGCGCGCACGATGGCGTCGGGGCCGAGGCCGAAGATGTAACGGCCGCCGCCATCGCTGTAGAAGGTGTTCAGGAGGAACCGGAAGTTCTTGGCCAGCTCGAGGTTCATGTTGAGGGAGCCGCCAGCCCCCACGGCGTGCGAGGTTCCGCCCGCCTGGCGGAGCGAACGGAACGTGCGCAGCAGCCCCGCCGCCTCGAGGTGCATCGCGCGGCTGCCGGCGTGGCCATCGGCCGCAATCTTGGCGATGATGTCCGGGTGCATGTTGGGGGTGGTAGTCGCGGCGGTGGTGTCAAACTGGCTGGCATAGTAGGAGGAGGGCAGCGTGACGGAAGTGCCGACGTACTGCTCCGGGTTCTCCAGCGAAAGGCCCGCCGTCCAGTTCTTGTTGCCATGGTAGATCAGGCGAAACTGCGCCGCCCGCGCCCAGATCAAGCCGGCCTGGTAGTTGGTGTCCACGTCTTGCGAGGAGAAGATGTCCCCGGGGAGCGAGGAGATCCCGGCGCGGTTGGGCGTCAACATGGTCCAGGCCTGGCCGCCCAGGACCTCCCACTTGCCCCGCAGCACTTGAACCCAATACTGGCGCATGCGGGGACCGAGACTGTTGCTGGTCACGAAGCCGTTGTTGGGCAGCGTGCCCAGGAAGTCCATCTCCAGGTAACCGGTCACGGCCTCCTGGCCCGTTTTGGCGCTCACCTTGAGGGTCAGGCGTGAGTTCTGGGCGCTGAAGCGCGTCTCGGTCAGTTGCCCCGCGGCAGTGTTGCCGAAAGGGAGACTTCCGAAGGACGTGCCAATGCCGCTGCCGACGTTGGTGGAGCGGAACACCGAGGTGAAGTCCATGAAGCCGCCGGGGGTGAAGTCCGCCCCACCGATACGGAAGGAGAGCGGCGAGACCGGCTTGCCGTCGCCGGCCAGCAGGGGTTTGGCCGGCGTGGCCGGGGCGGCGGGAGGCTTCTGGGCCAGCGCTTCGAGCAGCTTCTGCTGTTCGGCCAGCGCGGCGCGTAGTTGTTCGATTTGCTCTTGCTGCCGGGCGAGCTGCTCGCGCAGGCCGGCGAGGTCGTCGGCGGCCGCGAGCGGGCATAGAAGGAAACATGCGAGGAATAGGGCTCTTGGAGTTGCCATTGTCACAACCACCATATGGGCCGATGGTTGTGCGCGGATTACAGAAAAGTTACGGGCAGGTGAAGTGTTAGCAGGCGGGCAGGGTGACGAGGAAGGTCGAGCCTTTGCCCAGGGCGCTCTCGACGGTCACGGCGCCGTTCATGCGCTCGACGACGTGCTTGACGATCGACAAGCCCAGCCCCGTGCCGCCCACTTCGCGGGAACGCGCCTTGTCCACGCGATAGAAGCGCTCGAAAATGCGCGGCAGGTCGTCCGAGGGGATGCCGATGCCGGTGTCGGAGATGGTGATGCCGACCGTGCCATCCGCGCGGCGGACGGTCTCGATGCGTACCTGTCCGCCCGGGCGGTTGAACTTGACGGCGTTGTCCAGCAGGTTGACGAAGGCCTGTTCCAGGCGGGTGCGGTCACCCATCACCTCGGCGTCGCCGAGCGCGCCGGCCTCGATGGCGACGCCCCGGATTCGAGCTTCCGATTCGACAGTGCGCATCGCCGATTCCAGCGCCGCCCGGACCGAGACGGGTTCGGGCGCCGCGGGCGGCTGGCCCGATTCCAGCTCCGAGAGCACCAGCAGGTCGGAGGAGATGTTGTTCAGCCGGATGGCGTGGGCGCGGATGATCTCCAGGAACTTGCGGTTATTCTCCCGATCCTCGAGCGCGCCGTCGAGCAGCGTCTCGGCGAAGCCGCGGATGGCGGTGAGCGGCGTCCGCAGCTCATGCGAGACGTTGGCGACGAAATCCTTGCGCACGCGCTCGAGGCGCTCGAGGTCGGTGATGTCGTGGAGGATGGCGATGGCGCCGCGGCGCGCACCCGAGGCCAGGGGCGCGGCCTGGACCTCGAAGGAGCGGCCGTCGGCGGCGGCGAGCTGAAGGCGGAGCTTGAAGGTCTGGTGGGTGACCAGCACGCGGCTCAGCAGGTCCAGAAAGGCGGGGTCGCGGACCAGCTCGAGCACCGGCAGGCGCGCGGGGACGGGCGTGTGGGCGCCCACGGCGCGCGCGAAGGCTTCGTTGCAGAAGGTCACCCGCAGCTCGGGGTCGACGGCCAGAACGCCTTCCACCATGCTGGAGAGAATCGCCTCGCGGCGGCCGGATTCCAGGCTGAGCTGCTCGAACAGGTCGTGGAGCTGGGCGGCGGTGCGGCTGAGGGAGCCCGCCAGCGCGCCGAGCTCATCGGCCGCGTCCGGGGCCAGGCTCTCGGGAACGCGCGCGCCGAGCAGGCTCTGGGCAAACGATTCCAGGCGGCGAACCCGGCGAGTGAAGGAGCGGGAGAACCAGTAAGCCATGGCGAGGGCCAACAGGGCAGCGACCAGGGAGGCTCCCAGGATGCGCTGGCGCACCGGAGCGATGACAATATCGATCGCGCGCAGAGGCAAGGCCAGCCTGAGCACGCACTCCAGCTCCCCGCGGTAGGGGACCCGCATCGCCACGTAGCTCAGATCCACGTCCAGGGTGGCGCTGTGACGCGTGGCGACCCCGACGATCCCTTGGCGCGCCTGGCGCACTTCCGGCCGGTCGTTGTGGTTCTCCATGGTCTCAGGATCGTGTTGCGAATCGGCGAGCACGGCGCCGCGTGAATCGATCAGGGTGACGCGGGCCCCGGCCCGGTGCTCCGCCGCCCGGGCCCAGCCTTCCAGGTGCGCCGGATCGACATCCGCCAACTCGTACGACAGTATGTGCGCTTCGGATTCGAGCTGCCGCTCGATGTCCTGGCGCTGCAGGTCCGCCGTGTATCGCGTCAGATAGAAATCCAGCACCCCCAGCGTGATGGCGATGAGCGCAAACGCGCTGAGCAGCAGCTTGCGGAAAATGGGGCTGCCGAAAGGCACTGGTCAGAGTTCCTGCGGCGCTTCCGCCAGCATGCGGTAACCGGCGCCGCGCACAGTTCCAATATACTCGGGTTCGTCGGGGCGAGCCTCGATTTTCTCGCGCAGGCGGCGGATGTGCACGTCCACCGTGCGCAGGGTGACCGAGCAGTCGCGGCCCCAGACCTCGTCCAGGAGGCGCTCGCGGGCGAAGATCTGGCGCGGATGCGAGGCCAGGAAATGGAGCAACTTGAACTCCAGCGCGCTCAACTCGACCGGGTTGCCGCGCACCGAGACGTCCTGCGTGCGCGCATCGAGGCGAAGCCCGCGGATCTCGACCAGCTCGCTCTTCTCCGCGGGGCGCGCCTGGCGCCGCAGGATGGCCTTCACGCGCGCCACCAGCTCGCGCGGGCTGAAGGGCTTCACCACGTAATCGTCGGCGCCGATCTCGAGACCCACGATGCGGTCGACTTCTTCGCCGCGCGCGGTGAGGAAGACCACCGGCAGCTCCTTCAAGCGCTCGTCGGCGCGAAGCTGGCGGCAGATGGAGAAGCCGTCCTGGTCGGGCAGCATGATGTCGAGCAACAACAGATCGGGCGGGTTGCGCCGCAGGTACTCGAGACCCTCGCGGCCGCGAGTGAAGCTCTCGACTTCGAATCCTTCCTTGCGGAAATTGTAGCGGACCATCTCGACGATGTCCGCCTCGTCCTCGATGATGGCGATGCGCCGCCGCACGAGGGAATTGTAGCAGCTAGTTCCTCGGGTCAGCGCGCCAGCGCAGTTTGGCGCGACCGGAACGGCGGATGAGGGCCCGGATGGCGTGCGTCGTCCCCAGGATCGCCAGGAGCCCCAGTAGCATGGCCACCGGGGGCAGCCAGTGGCCCAGCAACTCCCAGGCCTGCGGGTCGCGAGCCGCGTGGAAACCCATGGAGAGGCCCGTGGCCGGCCCCATCCAGAGACCGATGTTCTCCGGGAAGAACGGCTTCAGGATGGCGCAGAGGAAGAAGGCCGCCGCCATCACATAGCCGGTGACGGCGATCATGAAGATCCCAAAACCCTTGGCTCCCAGCATGGCCCAGCGGAGCGTCGCGCGAAGCAGCAGCCAGGGCGAACGGCTTCCCGCCGCGCGCGCCAGCAGAGCGTCGGTCTGGTATTGAGAAGCGATCTCCTCGGGCCGCCCCAAGGCCTCGAGGGTCTCACGCACCCGGCGCGGGTCAACCACTCCGTCAATGAGCGACCGCTCGGTGATGTGGCTTCGTATCTCCGCGACGATTTCGTCTCTTTCGGCGGGCGGAAACCCGGCGATCGAGTGGCGCAGCCGGCCGAGATAGTATTCCATCAATTGCATGCTGTCGTTACTGGTAGTCATAGTGCCTTCCCGTGCCGGCTCTTTCCGCCCAGCAGCGGCTGAATCAGCGTGCCCAGGCTGGCGGCGAACTCGGCCCAGAAACCCGCCATCGCGGCGCCACGCTGCCGGCCCGCCTTGGTGAGCCAGTAATACTTGCGTGGATGCCCCCCCTCGGATTCGACCCACTCGGACTCGATCAGGCCCTCCGCCTTCAGCCGGCTGAGCAGGGGGTAGACCGTGCCCTCGGCCACGATGAGGTTGGAGCCGTCCTCGAGCAGGCGGAGGATTTCCAGGCCATAGAGCCGTCCGCGCCACAAGGCCGCGAGGATGGCCAATTCCAGGCAGCCCTTGCGCACCTGTGCCTCCCAGTTCTCGGGGGGATGGTTCATGGCACGTTACCTTGCATAGCTATGTATATGCTAAAACACTATATCCTGCATGTCAAGGATTTTGTTCGGAGCTATTCTTCGGGGGCGGGTGGACCGGGGCGGCTTAGTCCGGCTTGCGCGCGCGGATGAAGGCGCTGATGAACTTGCCGTCCACCTGGGGAGCGATCGCGGCGGCGTCGATGCCCTCGGTAGCCAGGAACTCGCGGGCGTCCTCGGCGCGGTAGATGCGGGTCGGCTCGACTTCGATCTCGACGAAGCCCGCGGCGGCCAGCTTGCTCTTGTACTCCGACTCCTCGAGCGCGCCGGCCATGCAGCCGACCCAGAGCGAGACGCTGCGGCGGATTTCGGGCGGTATCTCGCCGCGGGTGGCGATGTCGGACACCGCCAAGCGGCCGCCGGGACGCAGCACCCGGAAGGCCTCCCGGAGCACGCGGTCCTTGTCCGCCGAGAGGTTGATAACGCAATTGGAGACGATGACGTCGACCGAGTTGCCGGGCAGCGGGATGTTCTCGATCTCGCCCTTCAGGAACTCGACGTTCTCGACGCCGGCCTTGCGCTGGTTCTCGCGCGCCAGCGCCAGCATCTCATCGGTCATATCCAGGCCGTAGGCCTTGCCGCTCGGCCCGACCCGCCGCGCCGAGAGCAACACGTCGATACCGCCGCCCGATCCGAGGTCCAGGACCGTCTCGCCGGGCTTGAGTTCGGCGAGCGCGGTGGGGTTGCCGCAGCCGAGCGAAGCGCGCACGGCCAACTCGGGAAGCTGCGCCACCTCGCCGCATCCGTAGAGATCCGAGGTAATCGGGTCCGGCCCCGGAAGCCCGGAGCCTCCGCAACAGGAACGGCCGCCGGCGCTCACCACCCGCAGCGCCGCCTCCCCATATTTCTGCCTCACGACTTCTTTAATATCCTGGCTCACGACTTTCCCTTTCTCGATTGCGATTTCAACGGGACGATCACGCTCTCCGGCTGGACCGCCCGGCTCCGCGAACAGCACTCGGCGTACAGGAAGGCCAGCAATTCCCCGAGGGTCTCGACGTTGGCGGAGTACCACAGGAACTGCCGGTCCCGCCGGACCGCGACGAGGTCCTCGTTTTTCAGCTTCTCCAGATGGTGCGAGAGGGTCGAATTGGGGATCCCCAGCTCGGCCTGGATGCCGCCGACGATCAGGCCGTCCGGATGGGCCGAAAGCAGCAGCCGCAGGATGCGCAGCCTGGGTTCGGCGCCGATGGCGGCGAACCTGCGGGCGTAGCGGGCGACGCCGGCCCGTTTCTTCGCCATATTTCTACTATAGCAGAAATATCGAAGAATGCAACGGGGAGCAGGGGCGGGCTACTCCTGGGAATGGCACTTCACGCAGAGGCCCTTCATGCCCGCGGCGCCGGAGACCAGCAACTGCGGGCTGCCGCCGGACGCGTGAGGCTCGTGACAGGACAGGCAGTTGATCTCGGGCAGCCCCGTTCCCGCCGGCACGAACACCGGATGGTAGGGCACCGGGTGCCCGGCCCGCACCGGCAGCGGCCGCAATCCCCGAAGCAGCGCGCCGGGGACCTTCACGCGCCCGTCGAACAGCGCGACCGTCGCGCCCTGCCGCTCGCCCGCGCCGTGGCACTCGAGGCAGAGGTCGTTGGTGGCCGCCCGCAGCATTTTGGGAACCTCCGATGCCTGGGGATCGTGGCAAACGGTGCAGGAGACGCGCACCGGCTCGTGGATGTACTTCTTGCCCTCGGTCAACTCGGAGTGGCACTTGGCGCAGGAACCCGGGTCGAAGGCGCGGTGCGGCGTGCCTTCGGGGGCGGCCGCCGACAGACAGGACACGAAGATGGCCAGGCGAAGCAGGTTCATGTGGAAACAATCCAGCCCGTGTGAGGCAATTATAGCGTTCCGGCGCGGGCGTGTTCAAGGAGGACAAGGCTCCGCAGGTGCGCGCTTGGGTATGTTTGCGTTCTTCCGCCGGTCGCCGCGAGCCCCGTGGTGCGCGCCGGCGCGGTTGCGTCCGGAGGGCCCCAGACCAGGCAGTACTAGTAGTTCCGTGGTGATCGGGTCCTAAATATCCCTTTACTGCCGAGATGTCTCGGCATATCATTACCCTTTGTGCCGGTCGCCGGCCGGCGGAGGGAATGGTATGCGGAGACTTGTCGGGTGGTGCGCAGTGGTGATGCTGTTCTTCTCGGGAGCCGCTTTCGGGGGTCCAATGCTGCTCTACACCATCGGTCCGGACGGGTACTCGGTACCGGACCGCCTGTTCTCGTTTAGCAGCACGGATATCCCCTTTATTCACGAGAACTGGATCTGGGACCTGGCCGACGGCACCCTCGGCCTCTTCACCGGCGGGCTGACGTATCAGGCCTCCAACAACCGGTTGTACGCCGTGGCGAATGGCGAACTGGTTGATTTCGGTCTGAACGGCCTGGGGCTTAATTACGACGTGGCTCTCACGGGCGGCGTGGGCTGGTTGGAGGGCTTGTCGGTTGGCCCGAACCAGGACCTCTTCTACGCCATCGGGGAGACTTGCGATACCGGGTGTGTGCCCTGGATCTACGAAATCGATCCCACCAGCAAGGCGGTGACTCCGCTGTTTGCCGTGGGCGACGGCAGCCAGTTCTTCTTCGGCCTGACCTACGATCCCGCGAACAAGTTGTTCTATGGCATTGCGTTGGACAGCGATGGCAACTCGTTCCTGTATAGCATCGACACCGTCGCCAAGTCCTACACCGAGATCACCGCGGTCACGCTGGGAACCGGCTACACCGGCGGCATCGCCTACGACGTCGCCAATGACGTCTTCTTCGCCATTTGGAACGACTCCGACGGCTACTCGTACCTCGACAGGATCACGCTCGGCTCGAGCCCATCGGTCAATTTCGTTTCCTACTTCTACACGCCGGCCAACGGGGGGTTTTGGAACGCGGGTCTCACGTTCGGCCCCGAGGAGAACGGCCCGCAGACCACTCCCGAGCCAGCCACCGGCTTGCTGGCCGGTCTGGCCCTGATCGGAGCGGGCCTGGCCAGGCGTTTCATCCGGTCTCATTCCAAGTAAAAGACGACAAAACGAGGAAATATGAAGAACACACTTCTCGCCCTGGCGGTCGTGGCCGCCCTGGTGTTGGTCATCCCCTGGCGGCACACTACAGCCCAGACGACCTATTCCCAACCCGTCAAGGTGGTGAATAGCGGAGCCGCGCAAGCAGTGCCGGTGAGTGGAACCGTAAACGTCGGTAATACTGTGCCGGTGACCGGGACGGTCACGGTGGGGAACACCAACCCGATTCCCGTGCTCCCCGGGTTGGGGGGCACGCCGTACGACCAGTCGGGGTACTGCGCGAACACCAGTGGCAGCAACTACTGCAGTATCACAATCACTCCCCCCGACCCCGGGACATGGGTCATGGAAAGCATCGGGTGCAGCGGCTCGGCGGCCCCCGGCAACTCGGTCGTCGCGGAGTTCTCTTACGAGGACCATCACGCCCAAAACAACAGGACTTTGGACTTTCCGCTCCAGAAGGTTGCCGCGCAAGGGAGCAGCGACTTTTTCGCAGGCAATCTGCTGCTGCGCGCTTATACTGACCGCGGGCGTACGAACGTGAGTTTGTCCCGTTACAACGCATCGGGCCCGGACACCAGCGGCACCTACACGTTCAGTTGCGTCGTGAGCGGGTTGAAATATTGACCGGCTTTGTGGCGCCCGGCTACCAGGACTGAGGCTGGTAGGCGAAGCTGGACTGCACGACCTGTCCGTTCGGCCGGACTAGCGCCGTGGCCACGAAGCGCGGCCGCGGGGGCGCGCCGAAGCGCAGGTCCGTGACCTCGACCCGAATCGCCGGTTCCGGGTCGTCCACGGGGCGGAAGCGCCACAGCGGGTACTGCGAGAAGTCGAGGAAGGCCCGAAACGTCTCCGTCCGGCGGGCGGCCTCGGCGGCCGCGGCCTCCGCCGGCGCCGGCTCGGGCTTATAGAGGATTCTCCCAGCGGCGGGGTCGAATTCGCCGAGCAGGTTCAGGTCGTAGAGCGCGTAGAACGGCTGGGTCTCGACCAGTCCCCTCCAGCGGAACGGATTCACCGGGTCCGGAAACGCCGCCACTCGCGCCGGAGCCATCCCGTTATAGATCCGCGCGTCGAGCACGGCCAGGGCGCGCTCGTGCAGCAGGGTTCGCCCGCCCGCGTACAAGGGCAGGAAGCACAGCGCGAAAATGGCCCATCCGCGCCCACTCGCCGGCCGCGCCCCGATCTCCGAGCTCACCAGTTTCGCCAAAGCGGGCGCCAGCGCCGCCAGCAGCAGCACCGCCCAGATCCACAGATCGACCAGGCTGCTCGTGCTCAGCCGCAACCACTCCCCGGAGAACGGCAGGAACCAGCGCACACCGTAGGCGTTCATCCAGTCCAGCAGCGGGTGCGTGGCAACGCCCAGCACCGAAACGACGTAGGCCCACTTCCAATCGAACGGTTTCCGCGCGCACAATCGCACGATTAGCACCGGCAGCAGGGCCAGGAAAGGAATCGCCACCAGGGCGTGGGTGAGGTGGCGGTGATAGTGCAGGTAGGCGGCCGGCCCGGCGACCCAGGCGACGCCATCGAGGTCGGGCGCGTTGGCCGCCAGCAGCAGGATGGGCGTCGCGTGCGCGGTCCACCGGTTCAGTCCCGCCCGGCTGAGCGCCAGCCCGGTCAGCGTGTGGGTGAGTGGGTCCATCGGCTCCAATACTCCGGCGGCACCAGAATGGTCAGCGCCTGGGGGACGATCTCGACGCTGGCCGGGAGGCGCCCCGCGTACTCTCCATCCACCTGAACATAGACTCGCTGGTCCGGCGAGGCCGAAAAACCGGCTTTGTCTCCGCGCAGGAAAGACATCCCCTTGGTGTTGGATGCTTTCCGGGCGACAATCGCCGCCAGGTATTTGGCGTAGGACGGCAGGGTCGTGCGGCCGTCGAACAGAACTATCTCGAAGTCGTCGCGGGTGAGCGCGGCGCGGCGGGCGATTTCAAAGTAGCCGCCATAGTTGTGCACACGGCTGGCCAGGGCGAACGAGCATGCGAACGACTGCTCCCCCACCTGCACGTCGACTTGCTCGAGCCTCCGGCCGAGCTCCTTGAGAGCTGCGGTCCAATAGGCCACTTCGCCCCACTTGGATTTCAGACCCAGGCTGAGCCGATAGACGATATGCGCGTCGAAGCCGGCGCCGGCCATCAGGAGAAAATAGCGTTCCTGGGCGCCAGGCTCGTGGCGGAGCAGGCCGATCGAAACGCGCCGCGGCTCGAGTTCGCCCAGGCGCGCGGCGGCTCTGATCGGGTTGGTCCCGATCCCGAGCTCGTGCGCGAGCACGTTGGCGGTGCCGGCCGGAATCACCGCCAACGGCACCGTGGAGTGAACGACGCCAGGGAGCAGCTCGTTGACCGTGCCGTCGCCGCCCAGGGCCAGGATCAGGTCGGCGCCCTTCTCGATGGCCTCCCTGGCGACGCGCCCGGCGGCTAACGGGCCGGGGGTTGGCGTCGGGGACACGTGATGCCCCGCCGCCCGAAGCGTGTCCAGCACGCGACCGAGCAGCCCTCCCCGCCTGCCGCGCAGCTTCCCGGCGGAGAGATTGTAGATCAGCCTGATGTTCCGATACGTGGCGATAGGTCTCTATAATAAACAGCGGATGCCCGAAGACGCAAAACAGGAGATTGCCGGGCTGCGCGAGACACTCCGCCGCCACGAGTACCTTTACTACGTGCAGGACACCCCGGAGATCAGCGACGCCGAGTACGACCAACTGATGAACCGGCTGCGCGAACTGGAGTCCCGGCGCCCGGACCTCATCACTCCGGACTCCCCCACCCAGCGCGTGGGCGGCAAGCCGCGCGAGGGCTTCGTCAAGGTCCGTCACAGCTCGCCCATGCTCAGCCTGGACAACGCGCTGAACGAAGGCGAGCTGCGGGATTTCGACCGGCGGGTGCGCCAGCTGCTGGGCGACGCTCCCTATCGCTACGTGGCCGAGTTGAAGATGGACGGCCTGTCCATGGCGGGGTTCTACACCCAGGGGGTGCTGCGCCAGGCGGTGACGAGGGGCGACGGACAGGTCGGGGAGGAAGTGACCGAGAACGCCCGCACCATCCGCTCGATGCCCTTGCGCATCTCGACCGATCTGGCGGAGCTGGAGGTGCGCGGCGAGGTGATCATGAACCGGCGCGCCTTCGAGCGTCTGAACCTGGAGCGCGACCAGCAGGGCCTCTCGCGCTTCGCCAACCCGCGCAACGCGGCCGCCGGGTCGATCCGCGTGCTGGAGCCCCAGATCACGGCGGCGCGCCGGCTGGACTACTATCCCTATTTCCTGTTCGTGGACGGAGCGCCGCTCCACTCCTCCCAGTGGGAATCCCTGGAGGCGCTGGCCGCGCTCGGTTTCAAAGTGAATCCGCAGCGCCGCCGGTGCGCCGATATCGAGGAACTCATTCAGTTCTGCCGCGATTGGGAGGCCCGCCGCGAGGAATTGCCCTACGAGATCGATGGCGTGGTGGCTAAGGTGGATTCCATCGCCCAGCAGAGCGAGCTGGGCTGGACGGCCAAGGCGCCGCGCTGGGCGATCGCCTTCAAGTACGCGGCGCAGCAGGCCGAGACGGTAGTCGAGAAAATCTGGGTGCAGGTGGGACGCACCGGAGTGCTGACGCCCGTGGCGCACCTGCGGCCGACGGAGGTCGGCGGCGTGATCGTCTCCACCGCCACGCTCCACAACGAGGATGAGATCGAGCGGCTGGGCCTGGAGATCGGCGACTCGGTCGTCATCGAGCGCAGCGGCGACGTGATTCCCAAGGTGGTCCGCGTCAGCAGCCCGGGCTGGCCGCGCAAGCCGTTTCACATGCCGTCGAACTGCCCGGTCTGCGGCGGCAGAGTGGTGCGCGAGGAGGGCGAGGTCGCCAGCCGTTGCATCAACACCGACTGTCCCGCCCGCCTGAAGGAGTCCATCCTGCATTTCGCGTCCCGGAGCGTCATGGACATCGACGGCCTGGGCGAGGCGCTGGTCGAGCAACTGGTGGATCGCGGCCTGGTGGCGAGCGTGGTCGACGTCTACTCGCTCACGGCGGACCAGTTGATCGACCTGGAGCGCATGGGCCGCAAGTCGGCCGAGAAGCTGCTCGCGAACATCGAGCGCTCGAAACAGCTTCCGCTGCCCAGGGTGCTGGCGGCGCTCGGAATCCGCTTTGTGGGCGAGCGCACGGCGCTCCTGCTGGCGGAGGCTTTCGGCAGCCTGACCAAGATCGCGGAGGCCGATATTCCGACGCTACAGAGCGCCGAGGAAGTGGGACCGAAAGTCGCCGAGAGCATCTACCAGTTCTTCCGCGAACCTCAGAACCGGGTGCTGGTAGCTCGGCTGCGGGATGCCGGCCTCCAATTCGAGTATCGGCAGACGCGCAAGAAGACCGGCTCGCTCGAAGGACTTACGTTCGTGCTTACGGGCACGCTGCCGACGCTGGCGCGCGAGGAGGCCAAGGCGCGCATCGAGGCCGCCGGCGGCAAGGTCACCGGCTCGGTCAGCAAGCAAACCAGCTACGTGGTGGCGGGCGAAGCCGCGGGCTCGAAGCTGGAGAAAGCTCAATCGCTGGGCATCCCGGTCATCGACGAGCGAAGGCTGCTGGAGATGATCGGCGGAGGGAACTAAGCCGGCGGGCAGCGCGGATTCCGATCTAAGAAGCTCAGACTCCAAGGAGGCGCCATGCGAACCGCCCTGGCGAAGCCCGTCCCGGCGCGGACTCGGGCCTTCCACCGAAATCCTGGTGAACTTCTCGCGTGGCAAACTCGTCAGTTTCTCTGAGGTTGGTACCTCGATCGAGATCCAGGGAGTTAGTCTATGGTGTCGCTCCTGCAAGATGCACGTTACGCCGTCCGCACTTTTTCAAAGACTCCCGGCTTCACCATCGCCATCATCGTGTCGGTTGCCTTGGGCATTGCGGCGAACGCCACCGTATTCAGCGTGGCGAACGGCCTGTTGTGGGGCGTGTTGCCGGTGAAAGAGCCCGGGCGGCTGGTGATGTTCTCCGAAGGCCGGTCCTTCTCTCATCCCGACTACCTGGACTATCGCGACCAGACCTCGCAGGTGTTCGAGGGTGTCGCCGCCCACTTCCCGTTCATCCCCGCCAGCATCGGCGGAAGCGGGCAGCCCGAGCGCGTCTGGGGCCAGGTGGTCAGCGGCGATTACTTCCGCCTGGTGGGCGTGAATCCGGCCGTCGGCCGCGCCATCCTGCCTGAAGACGATCAAGCCGTGGGCAGCGGCACGGTGGTGGTGCTCAGCCACGCGCTCTGGCAGCGCCGCTTCGGTTCGGACCCGAATGTTCCGGGCCGAACAGTGGTACTGAACGGACGGCGCTACACGGTCGTGGGCGTCGCCCCCGCCGGCTTCCGGGGCACGGATCGCGGTATCCAGTCGGAGTTCTGGGCGCCATTGTCCATGGCCGAGCAGCTCATGCCCGACCTCAACCGAGACTCGGCGCGGAGCAAGCGGAACATGCAATGGTTGTCGCTGAACGCCCGCCTCAAGCCCGGCGTCAGCCGCGCGCAGGCGGTGGCGGTGGTGAACGTCGTCAAGAAGCGGCTTGACGAGGCCTGGCGCAAGGATGAGAAACAGCACCACCCGACCGTGACGCTCGATCCGGCCGGCGGTCTGATCGGCGGCGCCGCCACCCCGGCGCTCGGGCTGATGGCCGTTCTGATGGTGGTCGTGGGCCTGGTGCTGCTGGTGGCCTGCGCCAACGTGGCCAACCTGCTTCTGGCCCGCGCCACGGGACGGCAGCGGGAGATCGCCGTACGCCTGGCGATCGGCGCCACGCGGCGCCAGGTGATCCGCCAACTGCTGGTCGAGAGCGTCCTGCTGGCCTTCGCCGGCGCCGCGGCTGGCTTCCTGCTGGCCGCGGTCGGGGCCGCCGCGCTCTCCCGCTTCCAGTTGCCGCTGCCATTTCCGATCGTGTTCGACTTCAACGTGGACCTCCGAGTTCTCGTCTTCACGGCGGGCCTATCCATCCTGACCGGCATCCTGTTTGGACTGGCGCCGGCGTTGCGCGCCACGCGCCCGGACCTGGTCGAGGCGCTCAAGAACGAGTCGCCGGTATTCGGCCGCCGCCGCCGGTTCAGCCTGCGCGATGCTCTGGTGGTGGTCCAGGTGGCGCTGTCACTGGTGCTGCTGGTGGGCGCAGGCCTCTTTCTCCGCAGCCTGGGCAAGGCATCCTCGATCGACATCGGCATGAAGCCGGACAACATCCTTCTCATGGCGGTCGATCCGAAGCTGCACCAGTACTCGCGCGAAAAGACCCAGCAGTTTCTCCAGCAGCTTCGGGAGCGCGTGTCGGCGCTGCCGGGCGTCCGCTCCGTGAGTTTCGTCGACACCCCTCCTCTCAGCATCGGCGGGGTTACCGACGGTTTCAAGATCGAGGGCGGCAAGGGCCGTGCCGAGCAAAACGTCGATGCGGACGTCTTCAGCGTGGGCAGCGCCTATTGGGAAACGATGGGAATTCCGCTCCTGCGCGGCCGCGACTTCAGTACCAAGGCAGGCGACGACCACGCCGCGATCATCAACGAGACGCTGGCCCGGCACGCCTTCGGGAACGAGGACCCTCTGGGACGGCGGATACTGAGCAACGAGCCTGGCCAGAAGACGTCGTACACCGTCATTGGCGTGGCCCGAAACTCGAAATCGCGCACACTCGGCGAGAAGCCGCAGAACTGCGTCTACTTGTTTATCGACGCGAACCCGGAGAGGGTCTTCTCCTTCTTCGGAATCTCGATCGCGGTGAAGACCGCGGCGAACCCGGCGGGACTGGTGAAACCGGTGCGCGATCAGATTGCGGCCCTCGACCCCAACATGGCCATCCTCGGCACCAAAACCATGCGGGAGCACGTGGACAAGTCGCTCCTGCTGCCGCAGATCTCGGCGACCCTGCTCGGGACCTTCGGCGCCGTCGGTCTGACCCTGGCGGCGATCGGCCTCTATGGCGTGATGAGCTTCTCGGTGCGCCGCCGCACGCGCGAAATCGGCATCCGCATGGCGCTGGGCGCCGAGCCCGGCGGCGTGTTGGCGATGGTCGTGCGCCAGGGCCTCGCGCTCACAGGTGTGGGACTGGCCATCGGCCTGGTGATCGCACTGGCCGTGGGCCGCCTGGCCGAGAGCCTTCTCTACGGCATCGGCGGGACGGATCCGATCACCTTCCTGGCGGTCCCGGCCGTGCTGCTGGCGGCGGCCCTGGTGGCGATCACGGTTCCCGCCCGCCGTGCGGCGCGGGTTGGGCCTATGACCGCCCTGCGAATGGAGTGACGGCCTTGCCGCTGCGCGAAGGTGGGTGTGAATCGTGGTGACGGCATCGGCCCTGGCTCCTCCGTTGGGCATCCTGCTCGCCGGAGCTTTTGTCTCCGAGGGCGTCCTCGATCCGCCCCGGCGATGTCTGGATGCGAGCTCGGCGAAACGCGCCAATTGTTGGCCGATAAGTTTGGCGCCCGCGTGGAGGATGCGGAGATTCCGGCCGCCGACGGCGCCGTACTGCGGGGCTGGTTCTTCCGCGCCGCGGGCGACAACCGGAAGGCGGTGATCCTTCTGCACGGGCAGGCAGACAACCGATGGGAGCGGGCATCCTGCTCCAGGCGCTCGGAAAGGGGTCGCGGTTTTGCGCCGTGGCTGCGGAATCCCCGTTCTCGACATTTCGCGATGTAGCCTACGACCGGCTGGGGCAAACCGTCGGATGCGGATCGTGGCTGGGACGCACACTGCTCCGGCCAGTGGTTGAATCGGGGTTTCTTTATGCGCGCCTGCGGTACGGCGTGAACCTGAACCCGGCCTCGGCCGCAACGGCAGTCGCAAGAACTCCCGTGCTGGTCCTGTTGGTCCACGGGACCATGGACCGCAACATCCCGCCGGCGCACTCGAAGCGCATCCAGCGGCACGCCGCGGGACAGGTTGTGCTCTGGGAAGTCCCCGGCGCCGGCCATGCCAGTGCGCTCGCCCAGGCGCCCGGGGAGTTCGAGCGGCGGGTGCTCGAGTGGTTCGCCGCGCCGCCATTCAGTTCCCGCCACGCGCGGCCCAACCAGGATCCCCTCTTCCGCTCCTCCGGCAAAGAACGGGATGCGGAGACCGGGCTGGATTACTTCGGGGCCAGGTACTTCTCGGGGGCGCAGGGACGCTGGACGAGTCCGGACATGATCGACGTGACGAGCAGGCGTCAACTGAATCTGTCGAACACGTTGAGCAAGTACGTTGATGCTGCGAATAATCCGCTGGAGTTCGTTGACCTGGATGGGGAGGACATCGCCGTCTTCTACCGGTGCGGAATGTTCGATACCGGCCACATCCAGACGACGGCCTTCAACCAGAGCACTGGCCGGGCCGCTTCCCTCGATTCGTGCCCAGTGCAGATAAGGCCGAGGCTTGGCAGGTGGACACACCGAGCTTGGCCGTCCCCATGCGAATACCAGCGGACATGCTCGACTACATCGGATGGTGAATCGGAAAGAGCCGAAGGCCTGTGTTGAGGTCGTAGATTCCGCCACAGGAACGCGCAGCAAGCAATGCGAGTGACCACGATGCGACCTGCGGGAGCGTCAGTCGGACGGTCATCCCCCCTTGCGAAGGCGCGTGGCAGCGGCGCTGACGGCGACGAGCTCGGCCACGCCGGCGTCGCGACCACGCAGATCTACACCCAGGTCTCCATCCGCCAACTGAAGCAGATCCACTCGGCCACCCACCCCGCCGCCGAGCTGCTCAGCCGCCTGGCCCAAGTGACCGACGGGGAAGAAGAGCTATGATCGAACAGATGCCGCAAGTCCACATCAGCGAAGCCGAACGCGTCAAGGACATCCAGGCCGTACTGGAACAGGTCCGTCAAGGCGCCGAAGTGGTGGTTGAGCGGGGTTATCGCACCGTCGCCGTGATCACGCCGGTGAAAGGTCCCGGCCGGCCCATCGACGAGTGCATCGCGCTGGCGCAAGCGCACGGCTCGGGCGCGATGCTGGACGAGGACTTCCCCCGAGACCTGGAACAGATCATCGCCAACCGGCAGCCGCTCGACACGTCAGCACGGGAGTAATCCTCGACTCGAGCGCGGTCATCGCCGGAGAGCGGAGCGGTCAGTCCGCCGCCGGCACGCTGCGCGCCGCCTGGCCGGACCGCGCTCGCGCCCCCTTTCCCTGCGCCTCCACCGTCTCACAGCGGTCCTCGGCGTCAAGGGGCCAGCCCTTGAACGCATCGGGTCCCGTGGTTCCGGTGTTGAAACAGGACGCAGGGGGCGTGTTTTATCCACAGGTTTTCAACACCTGCCTGCCATAACCCATTGATTTCAAAGCGGAAAAAGACGACGGAAAAACAGTGGAGGGCTCCACTTTTCGTTTGACTCGGAAATCGATTCGGTGCAGGATGGTTGAGGTTCCAAGAGGTCCACGGAACAGTGAGCTAGGCGGAACGGAGCGAACCTGGAACATTGATCCGTTGGCGGCAGTCATAAAAAATTGCCGCTGACGGGGAGCGAAGGGGATCGGGCGTTCTGCCGAGGCAGGCTTCTGGACGGCGAATCGCGACGAGCGATGAGCGGGAGGGATCGGAAGGTCCTGACCGGGAGCAGGGGTGCGAGGAGCCGTCGAGAGCGCCGGGTACAATGCAGGCAACGGGCGACGGGCAGCGAGCCACCCCGCGTCGGGAAGCCGAGGCGAGGAGGGGAGTTCGGAACCGAACGGGCCTGTAGATGAACCGGCACGGCATGAAAGAAGCAGGCCGGAAACTTTGATCCGGCAGAGGTGGCCCGGAAACGGGCAGCCGCTGTTTGGGGAGCGAAAGGCCGTTTCGAGATGCCAGCTTAGCTGGAGATGGCTAGCTGGCGGCCTCCGGAGCGTTGATCCGAGGCGGTCAAAAGCCGCAGCGGGGAGCAAAGGGGTAACCGTCCGGCGTCTCCAGAATCCATTCTCGGGCCGCGCATGCCGGCCGGGAGGAAACACTGTGACGCAGGGTCACTTGGAACCTTTTTTTTGCTTCCCATCCTGGTAGTAGCGCGCTTCGTTCCCAGAGGCGGACAGCCGTTCCCAGAAGCGGACAGGCGGGCCAGGACCCGGAGCCGCAAGCCTCTGATTCCACTGCCCGCACAGGCGCTGCACCGACGGCATGAGAATTGCATCTCCTGGGCCGAATCTCGTAATCTGACGAGGACGCGCCGCCATGCTGATATCTCTCAAACACGCCTTCAGGGTGCTGCGCAAGGACCCCGGCTTCACCGCCGTAGCAATTTGTTCACTGGCCCTTGGGATTGGCGCAACCTCGGCTGCGTTCAGCTTCGCCGACGCGCTGCTGCTGCGACCGCTGCCGGTCCGGGAACCGGACCGCGTGGTTGCGATCAGTAACGCCACCTCGGGGGCGTTTGGCAGCAACACAGGGCTCTCCTACCCGGACTACGTGGACCTGCGCGACCACAACCGCAGCTTCGACGGTCTGGTCGCCAGCGGCTACGCGACGTTCGGCTTCAGCCCGGCGGCGGGCGCCGTGCCGCGCATGAGATTCGGCTTGTATGTCTCGGGTAACTTCTTCCGCGTGCTGGGCGTGGAGCCATCGCTCGGCCGGGGCTTTCGTTCGGATGAAGATCAGGCCGAGGGGCGCGATCCAGTGGTGGTGCTCAGCCACGGTTTCTGGACAGGGGAGTTCGGCGGGAGTCCGTCCGTTCTCGGCTCAAGAATCCGGCTGAATGGGATCGAGTTCGAGGTGATCGGCGCCGCCCCGGAACATTTCACCAGTATCGACCAGTTCATGCGGCCGGCGCTGTATGTTCCGCTGGCCATGTGGCCGCGTATGGGGCAGCAGAACAATCTGCATCGCCGCGACGTCCGGTGGCTGGCAGTCAGGGGCCGGCTGAGGCCGGGTGCCAGCGTGGATCAGGCGCAAGCGGATATCGGGGTCATCGCGGCCGAGTTACAGAAGATGTACCCACAGAGCAACCGCGATCAGCGGACCAGGGTGGAGACGGAGGTGCAGCGTCGCGTGGAGGAGGCGCCGCCGAATGCGGTCCTGGTAGGAATGCTGGGCCTGCTGGCGCTCTGCGTTCTGCTGGTGGCCTGTGCCAATGTCGCGGGTCTGCTGCTGAGCCGCGCCCGTGCGCGCTCGCGGGAGATTGCGGTGCGGCTGGCCATCGGCGCCGGCCGCGGCGCTCTCGTCCGCCAGCTTCTGCTGGAGAACCTCCTGGTAGCCGTGGCCGGGGGACTGGGAGGCGTGGCTGTTGCGGATGCCGGAGCGGAGCTCTTCAGGCACCTGCCCATGCCCACGGACCTGCCATTTGCCATCTCGGTCGTGGTGGACCGCCGGGTGCTGCTGTTCACGCTGGTGGTTTCGCTCCTGAGCACGCTGCTGTTCGGTCTTGCGCCCGCGCTTCGGATTACGCGTCCGGACCTGGTGCCGGCCTTGAAAGCCGCCGATGCCGACAGCGGAGGCAGGCGCCGTCTCTGGGGCCGCCACACGATCGTGGCCGGCCAGGTGGCTCTCTCGCTGGTTCTGCTGGTGATCTCGGCCGTTTTGGTCCAAGGGTTTCGCGATCAACTGGCGCAGGGGCCGGGCTTTCGCACCGATCGTCTCTACCTCACCAGCTTCGATACGCAACTGCTTCGCTACTCGGAGGACCAGACGCGCCGGTTCTACAAAGACCTGCTGCAACGAACGCGCTCGACCGCGGGCGTGCGCTCGGCCGCCCTCACCTCGGTTGTGCCGCTGTGGGGACTGGAGAGTGCCGGCATCGTTCCGGAGGGCTATCGATTGCCGCCCGGCAAACAGGCCTTCAGCGCCTTCGGCGATTACGTCAGCGACGGGTATTTCGGCACGCTGGGCGTCCGCATTCTCGAAGGGCGCGGTTTCCTGGAATCGGATGGGGAGAACGCCCCGCTGGTGGCAGTGGTGAACGACCACATGGCGAGCCATTACTGGGTCAAGGAAGACGCTCTGGGCCAGCGGCTCCATCTGGGCAGCGCGACCGGACCGCTGGCGGAGGTCGTCGGCGTCGCGAAGGCGGCCAAGCACTTCTTTATCACAGAGCCTCCGCTGGACGTGGTCTACCTGCCGTTCCGCCAGTACGCGCGTTCCGCGCTGACGCTGGTGGCCGAATCCGAGGCCCAGGACGCCGCAACTCTCGCCCCGGCGCTGCGGGAAGTGGTGCGGGGGCTCGATCGGGACATGCCGGTCTTCGACGTGCGAACCATGAAGGACTTTTATGCGAACCGCGCCGTGAAGATGCCCAACCTGATTGTCCAGATTGTGGCAGGCATGGGTCTGATGGGGATGCTCCTGGCGACGGTGGGGCTCTACGGGTTGGTTGCGTACTCGGTCAGCCGCCGGACGCGCGAGATGGGCATCCGCATGGCCATCGGGGCCGACCGGCGGGAGGTGGTGTGGATGGTGCTGCGGCAGGGGCTGGGGTTGGGCGCGGCCGGGGTCGCCGCCGGCCTGGTGGTGAGCGTCTTCGCCTGCCGGGCGATCACCTCCGCCACTTGGTTCCTCACGTTCGACCGCGTCAATCCCCTGATCTTCGCCGTCATCCCGCTCGCGCTTCTCGCGATTACGGCGCTGGCGGCCTGGGCCCCGGCCCGCCGGGCAACGGCGGTGGATCCGATGCGAACGCTGCGGGATGAGTGAGAGCGGCTGGCATCACACCGCGCGAATTCCCACGACCGTGATGTCGTCGGTCTGGCCGGCGGAGCTGTAGCCGCGCGCCGCCTCGACGATGGCTTCGATCGCGGGCTCCAGCGCCGAGGGCCTGCCGGCCTGGATCATCTCGATCAGCCGCTCCTCGCCGAATTCCTTCCCGGCCTCGATTCCGGCCTCGGTGACGCCGTCGGAGAACATGATGAGGGTGTCGCCGGGCGCGAGATCGACCACTGCCTCGGTGCAGGTCCAGTCCCGGAAGATTCCCAGCACCATCGCGCCGCCCTCGAGTCGCTCGATGGCGCCGGCCGCCCGCGCCAGAACCGGCGGCAGGTGGCCGCAGTTGACGTATCGCAACCGGCGCGTCAGGTCGTCGTACTGGCCGAAGAACACGGTGGCGTACTGTTCCGGCGGGGTCGAGTCGAAGAACAGCCGGTTGACCTCGTGGAGCAGCGCGGCCGGGGAGGCGCGATCCACCTGGCTGCGGAAGCAGCCTTGCAGGTTGGCCATCAGCAGCGCCGCGGCGACACCCTTGCCGGAGACGTCCGCCAGGAGGAATCCCATGGACCCGCGACCCAGGTCCAGGAAGTCGTAGTAGTCGCCGCCGACCTCGTGGGCGGGGACGCAGCGGCCGACGTAATCGGCGGTCTCGAGCAGCTTGGTTTTCTGCGGAAACAGCTTCTGCTGGACGTTGCGGGCGATTTCGATCTCGGATCGGGCGCGCTGCTCCGCCCTGCGCCGCTGGGCGCCGTCCCGGGCCTGCTTCTCGAGCATCCGCAGTAGCCGCTCGTTATCCCAGGGCTTCTGGATGAAGTCGCACGCGCCACGGCGCATTGCCTCGACCGCCAGGTCGATGTTGCCCCAGGCCGTCATGACGATCACCGGCGCAGTGTTTTCCTGCTGGTGCAGTCGGTCGAGCAGAGCCAGGCCTTCGGTTCCGGAGGTGGTGTCCCGGGCGTAGTTCAAGTCCATGAGAATCAGGTCGAAGGACCCCAGGGCCGCCGCGCGCAGCAGGGCCTGCGGGCTATCCACCGTCTCGGCCTTGTGCCCCGCGCCTTTCAACAGCAGCCGCATGGCCTCCAGGACGTCCGGGCGGTCATCAGCTACCAGAACCCGCAGGGCGCCCCTCTGTTCGTCGCTCGCGCGCATGGTCTCCAGCTTCTAGTAGCAATCAGGCGGCCAAGGTAAGTCAAGACAGGCGAAACCGCCAGCCCTCCCAGACTGTCCGATTCCGGGACGACGCTGTTCGATTCCGCCTGCCAGTGTTACCTTGGCATTGAGTGGCCACGAACCTCCAACTCTTTGGCCCGCTTCATCTGGCCATTTTGGCAGCGATCCCGGCCCTCGGGGTTGCCCTGGCGCGCTGGTCGCGCCGCAGTTCGGCCGCTGCGCGGCGCATCCGGCTGGCCCTGGGTGTTTTCCTGCTGGTCAACGAGGCGGTGTGGTGGATTTACCGCATCCGGCACGAAGGGTTCCGGTTCCCCGGAGGCCTTCCGCTTCAGCTTTGCGATTTCACGCTCTGGCTCACCATCCTGGCGCTGTTCACTCTGATCCCCTGGGCGTACGAGGTGGCCTACTATGCCGGGCTGGCCGGCGCCGCCATGGCCGTGCTCACTCCGGACCTGTGGGCGCCTCTGGCTTCCTACCCCAGCATTTACTTTTTCCTGGAGCATGGCGGCGCGATCATCGCCGTCCTGACCCTGACCTGGGGAAGAGTCGCCCGGCCGCAGCCGGGCGGCCCGTGGAGGGTCCTGGTCATCCTCAACGCCTACGCCGTTGGGGTGGGCGCCTTCAATGCCGTGTTCGGCGCGAACTACATGTACCTGTGCCGCAAGCCCACCAGCGCTTCGCTGCTGGATTACCTGGGGCCCTGGCCGGTCTACCTGCTGGCCGCCGAAGCGCTCGGGATGGCTCTGTTCTGGCTGTTGTGGCTCCCCTTCCGGCGGGCGCGAGAGTAGATCCGATATCCCCCTGGAACGGGCTGATTTTGTAACAACCTCCGGGTCCCGCTCAATTTGAAACCGCGGAGGGGGCTGTGCTACGTTGGAAGTCTTCGAACGGGTCCGAAGTCCCACATGGCTGACGAGCAGAGACCGGAAGCTAAGCCTGCCCAACCGCCGCCGCAGAAGGCGCCGCCCGCCATGGCCGCTACTCCCTGGGAGAGCGCACTCACCGGAATGCTTAAGGAACAGTTCGGGGGCCAGATCTCCGAGTTCTCCACCTATCTCGGGCAGAATTTCCTGGTGGCCCAGCCCGAGGCGGTCATTCCGATCCTGGAGTTGCTGAAGCTGGAGGCGGACTTCGACTACCTGGTGGACGTCACCGCGGTGGACTATCCCAAGCGCCCGGAACGGTTCGACCTGATCTACATCCTGTACAGCTTCGCGCGGAACGAGCGCATCCGCGTCAAGACGCGAATCCCCGACGGGTACAAGCCCGCAACGGCGGCCGACGTGCACCTCACCGCGAACTGGCTGGAGCGCGAGGTCTTCGATATGTTCGGCATCGAGTTCGCCGGCCATCCGGATATGCGCCGCATCCTGATGCCCGAAGAGTGGGAGGGTCACCCGCTGCGCAAAGACCGTTCCATCACCGACATGGACAACCGGTGGGTGAAGGCGAACCTGGGAATCGAGAGCGGACAGTGACCCCATGCCGGAAACCTTCCTAGACTCCACGGAATTAGTGATCAACATGGGGCCGCAGCACCCCTCCACCCACGGTGTGCTGAGGGTCATCCTGAAGCTGGATGGCGAGAAGGTCATCGGGACTGAGTGCGTCATCGGCTACCTGCATCGCGGCGTCGAGAAGATCGGCGAGAACCGCACCTACCAGCAGTTCGTGCCTTACGTCGACCGCATGGATTACGTGGCCTCGGTCTCCAACGGCCTGGGCTTCTGCCTGGCGGTCGAGAAGCTGCTCGGCGTCGAGGCCCCGCCGCGGGCGCAGGCGGTGCGGGTGATCCTCACCGAGCTGAACCGGATTTGCAGCCACCTGCTGTGGCTGGGCACGCACTGCCTGGACATCGGGGCGATCACCCCGCTGTTCTACGTGATGCGGGAGCGGGAAGAGATCCTGAACATTTACGAGAAATACTGCGGTGCGCGGCTGACCACCCACGCCTTCCGCATCGGCGGGCTCCAGTACGAACTCTACGACGGCTTCGAGCAGGAAGTGAAAGCCGCCTGCGACTTCATCGCGCCGAAGATCGACGAGTACGAGCGGCTGCTGACCGGCAACCGCATCTGGGTCGGACGGCTGAAGGGCATCGGCGTTCTGAACGCCGAGGACTGCAAACAATACGGCGTCACCGGGCCGATGCTGCGGGCCGCGGGCGTGAAGTGGGACCTGCGCAAGGCGCAGCCTTATTCCGGCTACGAGCAGTACGAGTTCGCGATCCCCACGGGCGAGAACGGCGACACCTACGACCGCTACCTGGTGCGCATGGAGGAGATGCGGCAGTCGATCCGCATCATCCGCCAGGCCGTGGAGAAGATCCCCGCCGGGCCGATCATGGGCAAGGTTCCCAAGGTGATCAAGCCGCCGGTGGGGGAGGCCTACGTTTCGATCGAGGCCCCCAAAGGAGAGCTGGGCTACTTTGTGGTGAGCGATGGCTCGACGCAGCCCTACCGGGTGCGGGTGCGGCCGCCTTCGTTCGTCAATTTGCAGGCGCTAGACAAGATGGCGCGCGGCTCGCTGGTGGCCGACCTGGTGGCAGTTATCGGGACCATCGACATCGTCCTTGGCGAGGTGGATCGCTAGATGCGCAAGCTGCTCAGAACCATTTTCCTCATCGACCTGATCGAGGGATTGTGGGTCACTTTCCACTACCAGCGCCCCAAGTACATGTGCACTGAGCAGTACCCCACCGAGCGGCCCAAGGTGGCCGAGCGCTACCGCGGGGCGCCGCGGCTCAACATCAACCCGGAGAATGGGGAAACGCTGTGCATCGCCTGCAATCTCTGCGCTCTGGCCTGCCCGGAGAAATTGATCGTGGTGGGCAGCGAGCGCAACGAGAAGACGCGGCGCAAGGAACTGACCACGTTCACCTACGACATCTCCCGCTGCATGTTCTGCGGTTTGTGCGAAGATGCCTGTCCGGTGGACGCGCTGGAGCTGACACAGGATTTCGAGCTGGCCAGCTACACGCGGGAGGGAGCGATTTGGGACCGCCAGATGCTGGAGGAAGGCCCCAAGCCCACGAAGTACAAGTTTTAGGAGAATAGACGATTGCAGATTGAGTCATTGACGATTTGGCAAGACGGGCCATGGAAGAGTCGTGAATCGTCGATTTGAACATCCGTTATGTGGATCGATACCGCCTTTTTCTATTTCTTCGCGCTGCTGACGCTCGGGGGCGGCATTCTCACCGTCACGCGGAAGAGCGCGGTGCACAGCGCCATCTCACTGATTGTTTCGCTCATTGGCGTGGCCGGATTGTTTCTGCTCCAGAAAGCGGAATTCCTGTTTGCGGTGCAGATCGTGCTGTACATCGGCGGCATCATGGTGCTGTTTCTGTTCGTCATCATGCTGGTGAATCTCGACGAAGCCGCGCGCGTGCGCCAGTTCAACAAGCAATGGTGGGTGGCGCTGGCGTGCGTGCTGGCCGTGGGCGCCGAGATCGCTTATTTCCTCAGCAAGCCCTTGCGCCTGCCCGCTCCCGGCCCGCCCGCCACAGGCAACCTGGGCAACGTCGAGCGGGTCGCCGACCTGCTGTTCTCGGAGTACCTGCTGCCCTTCGAGATCGCTTCCGTGCTGCTGCTGGTTGCCGTCGTGGGCTCGGTGGTGATGGCCAAGAAGAGGATTTGAATGCACCCCATTACTACGGTCCACTACCTTATTCTTAGCGTGGCGCTGCTGGTCATCGGCGCCATCGGAGTTCTGACCCGGCGCAACATCGTCATCATTCTGATGTCCATCGAGCTGATCCTGAACGCGGTGAACATCAACCTGATCGCCTTCTCGCGTCATTACCAGCACGTCACCGGGCAGGTGTTCGCGATCTTCGTGATCACCGTGGCGGTTGCGGAAGCGGCGGTGGGCCTGGGCATCCTGATCGCGCTGTTCCGGAACAAGGAGACCGTGCAGGCCGACGAGATCGAGCTGCTGAAGTGGTGACGCGATGAACTTTTTCCTGAACTCGATCTGGCTCATCCCGCTGTTCCCGCTGTTCGGCGCGCTGGTCATGCTGCTCGCGGGCAGGAAGCTCGATCCGCAGGGGCCCGCGGCGGGATCCAGGGCCAAGGCGGTGGTGAGCCTGCTCTGCCCCGGGACGGTTCTGGTCTCCTTCATCTTCTCGGCGTTCGCGGTGCTCGAGTTGATGGCCAAGCCGGGGCGGGTGCACGAGATCATCCAGTTCACCTGGCTGGCTGGGCTGCCCTTCACCACGCAGGCGCACACGCTGGCGCGCTTTACCGCCGACTGGGGATTCCTGCTCGACCCGCTGAGCGGGGTCATGATCCTGGTAGTGACCGGGATCAGCTTCGTGATTCACGTTTACTCCATCGGTTACATGGGACACGAGGGCGGCTACTACCGCTTCTTCGGGTATTTGAACCTGTTCGTGTTCTTCATGCTGATGCTGGTGCTGGCCAACAACTACGTGCTGATGTTCGTGGGCTGGGAAGGCGTCGGGCTGTGCAGCTACCTGCTGATCGGGTTCTACTTCGACAAGAAGTCGGCGGCGGACGCAGGTAAGAAGGCGTTCATCGTGAACCGCATCGGCGACGCGGGCTTCATTCTGGGCCTGCTGCTCATGTTCAGCGTGCTGGGCACCGCCCGCTTCGTGGACCTGAACAAGGCGCTGGCGTCCTTCGCGCCGGAGGCGGGCTACGGGGTCCTGACCGCGATCGCTCTGCTGCTGTTCGTGGGCGCGACCGGCAAGTCGGCGCAATTCCCGCTTTACGTCTGGCTGCCGGACGCCATGGAGGGTCCCACGCCGGTTTCCGCCTTGATCCACGCGGCGACCATGGTGACCGCCGGGGTGTACATGGTGGCGCGGTCGAGCCACCTGTTCCGGCTCGCGCCGAACGCTTCCCTGTGGGTGGCGGTAGTCGGCGCGTTCACGGCGATCCTGGCGGCCTCGATCGCGCTCACCCAGAACGACATCAAGCGCGTGCTCGCGTACTCGACCATCAGCCAGCTCGGCTACATGTTCATGGCGGCGGGCGTGGGCGCCTACTGGGTGGCCATCTTCCACCTGTACACGCACGCCTTCTTCAAGGCGCTGTTGTTCCTCGGCTCCGGCTCGGTGATCCACGCGCTCTCGGGTGAGCAGGACATGCGCAAGATGGGCGGGCTCAAGGACAAGATCCCCATCACGTACCGCACCATGCTGATTGGGACGCTGGCCATCGCGGGCATTCCGGGCTTCGCCGGGTTCTTCTCCAAGGACGAGATCCTGTGGCAGGTTTTCTCGAACGGCCCCGCGCTGGTCTACGTCGTGGGCGTGGTTACGGCCGGCATGACGGCGTTCTACATGTGGCGGCTGATGGCACTGACCTTCTACGGCGAATCGCGTGTCGATGCGCACGCGGCGGTGCACATTCATGAGTCGCCGCGCGTGATGACGATTCCGCTCGTGGCGCTGGCCGCCGGGAGCGTGCTTGCGGGCTGGATCGGCGTGCCGAAGCTGTGGAGTATGCTGCCGGAAGGCTTCCGCGCCTTTGAGCGCTGGCTGGCTCCCGCGCTGGCGGAAGCCGCGGAGCAAGGCGCCGGGCATTCCGCCGGCCTGGAATTCGCGCTGATGCTGCTCTCGGTGGCGGTGGCCGGCTGCGGCATCGCGCTGGCCTGGTATCTGTACCAGAAGAAAGCGCCCAAGACCGAGCCGCTCGAGGCCGCGGGCTGGCTCTACCGGGGCTCGCTCAACAAGTGGAAGGTCGACGAAGCCTACGATTTCCTGTTCGTCAACGGGCTGGCCAAGGGCGGCGGCAGCGCGCTGGCGCGGTTCGACAATGCAGTGGTGGACGGCGGCGTGAACGGCGCGGGCTGGCTCACGCGCTTCACCTCGACCATCAGCATCTGGTGGGACACCTGGATCATCGACGGCGCGGTGCGCCTCTCCTCGTTCCTGGTGAAGCTGTCCTCTTACCCCGTGCGCATCTTGCAGACCGGCTCGGTACAGGGCTATGCACTGGTCTTCGTGCTCGGAGTCGCGGTGGTGTTCGGTTACTATCTGACGCGGTGAAGCCATGGATGCACACATACTGAGTTGGGTTCTGTTCACGCCGCTGATCGGCATGGGGGTGCTGCTGCTGATCCCGGCCGCGCGAAAGAACTGGATCCGCATCTGGGCGAACATCGCCGCCTTGGCCGGCTTCCTGGTGTCGCTGCGGCTGGTTTTCCTGTTCGACCGAAACGCTTCGGACTTCCAGATGGTCGAGCGGGCGGACTGGATCCCCACGCTGGGCGTGCAGTACCTGGTCGGGATCGACGGCATCAGCCTGCTGCTGGTGATGCTGACCACCGTCATCGGCTCTCTCGCCATTCTCTCCTCCTGGAACGCGGTCCAGGAGCGGACCAAGGAATACTACGCCATGTTCCTGTTGCAGCAGACCGGAATGATCGGCGTATTCATCTCGCTGGACTTCTTCCTATTCTTCGTGTTCTGGGAGCTGGTGCTGGTGCCGATGTACTTCATCATCGGGGTCTGGGGCGGCCCGCGAAGGCTCTACGCCGCGATCAAGTTCTTCCTTTACACGCTGGCCGGCGGCGCGCTGATGCTGCTGGGCATCCTCACGCTCTACTTCCAGCACTTCAAGCAGTTCGGGTTCTACACCTTCGAGATCTCGAGGCTGATGATGCTGGACCTGCCGCTGCACGTGGAACAGTGGGTCTTTTGGGCCTTCTTCATCGGCTTCGCCATCAAGGTGCCGATGTTCCCCTTCCACACCTGGCTGCCCGACGCGCACGTCGAGGCGCCGACCGCGGGTTCGGTGGTGCTGGCCAGCGTGCTGCTGAAGATGGGGACCTACGGGTTCATCCGCTTCTCGCTGCCGCTGCTGCCCAAGGCTTCGATCGACGTGACCATCGTCCAGATCCTCGCGGTGCTCTCGATCATCGGCATCATTTACGGCGCGCTGGTCTGCCTGATGCAGCAGGACTGGAAGAAGCTGGTGGCCTACTCCTCGGTGAGCCACCTGGGCTTCTGCACGCTGGGCATCTTCGCGCTGAATCCAAACGGGCTGGCCGGCAGCGTGATTCAGCAGCTCAACCACGGGATTTCCACCGGCATGCTCTTCCTGATGGTGGGGATCGCCTACGAGCGCCGACACACGCGAGAGCTGAAGGAATACGGTGGGCTCGGCCACGTGATGCCGGTCTTTGCGACCGTATCCGCCATCGCCATGCTGAGCTCGGCGGGCCTGCCGCTGCTGAACGGCTTCATCGGGGAATTCACGATCCTTCAGGGCGCCTTCGAAGCCAACCGGATGTGGGCGGCCTTTGCGGTGACCGGCGTGATCCTGGGCGCGGCCTACCTGCTCTGGATGTACCAGCGCACCATGCTGGGCCAGGTAACGAACTCAAAAAACCTGCATCTGCCGGACTTGAGTCTGCGGGAGTTGGCCACTTTCCTCCCGCTGATCGCCTGGGCCATTTGGATCGGCGTCTATCCCCAGCCCTACTTTGACGTGCTGAAGAAACCCGTGGCACAGATCGTCGAGCGGGTGCGGCCCGGGTACTACCAGAAGGCGCTAGCCAGCGTGGAGGCGCCGCGATGAACTTCTACACCTCCCAAGACCATTTCGTGCTGGCGCCGGCGATTATGCTGGCGCTGTTCGGCTGCGCCATCTTCTTGTTCGATTTCCTGGTTTTCCCGAGTCCCAAGCAGCGCAAGTACCTTCTCATCTTCGTCGCGCTGGGCCTGGGGTTCGCGGGCTACGGGCTGTGGCAACAGCAGAGCTACCTGAGCTCCCAAGGCGTGCCCGAGATCACGGCCTTCGGCGGCGCGCTGGTCGTCGACGGTTTTTCGCTCTTCTTCAACTGGATTTTCCTGATCGCGTCTTTCATCGTTTCGATTGTCTCTTACCAGTACCTGGAGATCGAAGGCGAGCACCACGGCGAATACTACGGCCTGATTCTGCTGGCCAACTGCGGCATGTTCTTCCTGGCCGCCGGCACCGACCTGGTGACCCTGTTCGTCGGCCTGGAGCTGATGGCGCTGTGCTTCTACATCCTGGTGGGGTTCCTGCGCGCCGACAAGCGCTCCAACGAAGCGGCCCTGAAATACCTGCTGCTGGGCGCGTTTTCGAGCGGCTTCCTGCTCTACGGCTTCTCGGTGATGTACGGGATTTCGGGCTCGACGCGGCTGCGCGACATCGCCGCGGCGTTTGCGGGGCGCGATTTGTGGGACCCGCTGGTCTTTCTGGCGCTGGGCACCACGGCGGTCGGGCTGTTGTTCAAGATCTCGGCGGTGCCCTTCCACATGTGGGCGCCGGACGCCTATGAGGGCGCGCCGACCACCATCACGGCCTATCTCTCGGTCGGCTCGAAGGCCGCCTCGTTCGCCTTTCTGATGCGCATCTTCCTGGGGCCGCTGGCCGCCTCGCGCGAGGTCTGGGAGCCGCTGCTCGCCGCCATCGCCATCGCCACCATGACGGTCGGCAACCTGGCCGCCATCAGCCAGAACAACGTGAAGCGGCTGCTGGCTTACAGCTCCATCTCGCACGCCGGGTATATCCTGCTGGGCCTGATCGCCGGAAACGCAACCGGCATCACGGGCGTGTTGGTCTACATTCTGGTGTACACGTTCATGAACCTGGGCGCGTTCATGGTGCTGGTGGCGCTGCGGCGCAAAGAGATCATCGGCGACGATATCGACGACCTGGCCGGCCTGATGCGCAAGAGTCCCGGCCACGCGCTGCTCATGCTGTTGTTTCTGGCGTCGCTGGCGGGCATTCCGCCCACCGCGGGGTTCCTCGGCAAGTACTACATTTTCCTTTCGCTGATCGAAACCGGCCACTACGTGCTGGCGGTGGTGGCGACGCTGTACGTGGCGGTGGCGATCTATTATTACTTCCGCCTGGTCCGCAGCATGTTCGTCAGCGAGGCCGCCGACCGGGTGCCGGTCGCGTCGAGTTTCGGGCTGCGCGTGGCGCTCGGCGTGACCGGGCTGATGACGCTCGGCATCGGCGTTTATCCCGAGCCGTTCCTGCGGCTGGCGCAGGTTTCGGCCTCGCTGGTGCGGTAACCATCTATGCAAAGCGTTCTTCACAACCCGCTGCTGCTTTCGGCGATCCTGGCGGCGGTGCTGGTGTGTCTGTTCCCCTTCGTGGCGGGCTACATGGTGCTGATGGAGCGCAAGGTGCTGGCGGACCTCCAGGTGCGCCTCGGCCCCATGCGCGTGGGGCCGCACGGGCTGCTCCAGCCCATCGCCGACGCCTTCAAGCTGCTTCTCAAGGAAGACCTCATCCCGGGCCAGTCCGACAAGGGTATCTTCTGGATGGCGCCGGTGATCTCGACCTTCACCGCGCTGACGGCGCTGTCGGTCGTCCCTTTCAGCCAGTCGATCCGGGTGGCCGACGTGAACGTGGGCCTGCTGATGGTCAGCGCCATGTCGGCGGTGGGGATTCTCGGGATCGTGCTCGGCGGCTGGTCGTCCAACAGCCACTATGCGCTACTCGGCGCGCTGCGCAGCGGGGCGCAGCTGGTCAGCTACGAAGTGGCGCTGGCCTTCTCGCTGCTCTCCGGCGTGATGATGGCGGGCACGCTCAGCATGGTCGGCATCGTGAAAGCGCAGATGGAGCGGCACGTCTGGTTCGCCTTCGAGAACTACGGGCTCATGCTCCTGCCGTTTGCGACCTACTTGATCGCGGCCATCGCTGAGACCAACCGCGCGCCGTTCGACCTGCCCGAGGCCGAGTCCGAGTTGGTGGCCGGGTTCCACACCGAGTACAGCGGGTTCCGCTTCGCGCTCTACTTCCTGGCCGAGTACATCAACATCTTCGTGATCGCCTCGGTGGCGGTGACGCTGTTCTGGGGCGGCTGGCTGCGGCCCTTCCCGAACGTGGCCTGGCTCGAGTACCCGCTGGACTACGGAGTGCCGCTCGCGGCGCTGGCCGGCTTTGGCGCGATGTGCTTCCTGCTTTCGCCGCGCGTGGTGAGCCGGGCGCAGCGGCTGTTCCTGCTGGCCGTGGGTGCGTCGCTGGTCCTCCTGGGCCTGCTGTTCCTGGCGCCGGTGGTCAATCGCGCGGCCATTGGCCTGTTCTGGTTCTGCTTCAAGGTGGCGGCAATTGTTTACGCCATGATCTGGTTCCGCGGCACCTGGCCCCGCTTCCGCTACGACCAGTTGATGAACATCGGCTGGAAGCGCCTGATCCCCATCGGCATGGCGGCCGTGCTGGTCAACGCGGCGGTGGGGATGCTGAAAGGGAGCTGAGCCATGGAAGACTGGGAAGAGCATCGCCAGCGCAGTGCCCGCTACCGCAACGTGGTCTTCTGGATCCTCCTGGGCCTCGCGATCGTCGTCCTCAGGACCTTCCTCGGTTCGCCCTTCATTTGACCCCGCTGAGGGGTGACCGTGAGTCACCGGGAACAGGCGGTTCAGAAGCTCAATAGTTCATCCAGAGGGCTTCGGTGCGGACCTTCTTGATCGAGTGACAATTCTTGGGGGGCGCCTCGACGCATTTCCAGCCTTTGTACAGTTCGTCCATGAGGTCACACCGGTAACCGGATATGGCAGCCATCCCCTTCGCGTGATTCAACACCAGGGCCAGTTGGCGGTGCTCCGGGTCCGACATCTCAAAGCCATAGGCTTTCGCGTCGCCGCGCGTGGAATGCACGTACGGAGGATCGCAGTAGAACAAGGTCCCGCGGTCGTCGTACAAGCGGATGACCTCCAGCGCCGGCCGGTTCTCAATCTGCACGCGGAGAAGCCGCAACGCGATAAACGGCAGATCATCGACGCTCCCAAGCCACCTGGATACAACGCCAGACATGCCCGCCCTGCTGGTGTTCTTGCAGTTGGCCCACCGCCCCAAAGAAGCCGTCTGCGCCAGTCCCGTTCGCGCTTGCCTGGCACGCACGAAGAACAGCCGGGCGCGCTCGAAGTCGGAAACCGGCGGCCGGGCCGCCGCAACTGCCCGATAGAACTCCTCGCGTGAGAACGGTGTCAGGGCGATGGCTTCGATGAGCCGGTCCTTCTCGTCCCTGAGGACGCGGAAGAAATTCACCACCTCCCCGTCGATGTCGTTGTACGTTTCTACAGGGGAGGGATCGCGGTTCAACAGCACGGCGGCAGATCCCGCGAATGGCTCGCAGTAGTGATGGCACGGCGGCAACAGCGGAAGGAGCCAATTCAGATGGGTGAACTTGCCGCCGTACCAGCCAAAGGCGATGAGCTTGCCCGACCGCCTGGGAACGCAGTTCTCCAATCCCTCCAGCGCCGGTTGCCCGGAGGCGAAGATGGGTGAGAGGACGCGCTTGGCCATGCGACTACCCGTAAGTTATACCGTTACTGCCCAGTAGGTCAACCCGGAGGCGCCCGAATCGTGAAGCCCATGGCGGACTTCCGTCCGCGGCCCCTGGATAAGCGCGTAAGCAATGACGTTGGTATCGACGACGATCACTCGCGCCCCTCGCGCCTGGCCCACTCCACGAATTCCGGAGTGAGCGGGAACCGTCCTTTCAGAGGGCCGGGAAGGTCCACCGAGGCGTCCGCCTGCCGGAGGGCCTCTTCAATGAGCACGATGGCCTCGCGATTCATGCTGCGGCGATGACGGGCCGCCACCGTTTTCAGTTTACGGTGCAGGGCATCGGGCACGCCCTTCAGGAGTATATCGGGCATCGGGACCTTCCGCTATATTATGGCAGCCGAAGATTCCTGTCGTCCGATGCAACTCTTTTGGCTTTCGGCCGTCCAATGCGTATGCGCGCGCTACTTAGGATCAGTTTGCCCTTTGTGTTGGTGGGAGCGCTGTTGGCCCAATACCCAGGCCTCACCCTCCCGCCCAGCGGCAACAATCAAAAAGCGTCGGTGACTCAGAACATCGGCCCGGTTCAGGTCACCGTAGAATATTCCAGCCCCGCCGTGCATAGTCCCAGCGGCCAGGACAGGCGGGGGCAGATTTGGGGGAAACTCGTTCCCTACGGCCTGGCGGACCTGGGCTTCGGCAACGGCAAGGCGAGCCCCTGGCGCGCCGGGGCCAACGAGAACACCGTCTTTGCGGTTTCCCACGATGTCACCGTCGAGGGCCAGCCGTTGCCCGCGGGCCGCTACGGTTTGCACATGATCCCGGGCCCGGACGAGTGGACCCTGATCTTATCGAAGAACTCCTCGGCCTGGGGCAGCTTCTTCTACGACGCGAGCGAGGACGCGCTCCGGGTCCAGGTGAAACCTCGCAAGCACGAATACCGCGAGTGGCTGACCTACGATTTCACCGTGCGCCGTCCCGAGGAAGCCACCGTCGAGTTGCAGTGGGAGGAGCTCGCCGTGCCATGGACCATCAAGGTCCCCGGCATCAACGATATCTATTTCTCCCGCCTTCGCCGGGAGTTGAATTCGGTATCCGGGTTCCTGCCCCAAGGCTACGACGCGGCGGCTCAGTTCTGCGTCCAGACAGGCACGCATCTCGACCAGGCGCTCCAGTGGGCCGAAGCGGCCATCAGCATGCCGTACGTCGGCCAGGCCAACTTCGAAACCCTCAGCACCAAGGCCCTGGTCCTGACGAAGATGGGCCGGGACTCGGAGGCCAAGACGGTCATGGAGACGGCTCTTCACAACCCCGCCACAACACCCATGCAGATCCACACCTATGGCCGCCGGCTGCTGGCCGCCAAGAAGGCCGAAGAAGCCATGAAGGTCTTTGAGTACAACGCCGAGCGCAACGGCGAGGCCTGGCCGGTTCACGTCGGCCTGGCGCGCGGCTACGCCGCCCTGGGCGACAATCAGAAGGCGCTGGAACACGCCCGGAAGGCCCTGCCGCAAGCGCCGGATGCCGTCAATCGCAAGACCCTGGAGGCGATGGTCGACGCCCTCTCCAAGGGCCAGCCGATCAATTAGCGACGGTAGGCGGGAGTTCCCCTGTCGAGGCTCGGGGGAGCCGCTGGCGCCCGCGCAGGTAGGCGAAAGCGGCGGTCAGCAGCATCGCCAAGCCGACGCACTCGTAGATGCGGCGGATTCCGATCCAGTGCGTCACGTACCCGGCAATCAGGAAGCCCGCCACCTGGGCCACCGTCACCAGCGAGTTGATGGCGCTCGACGCACGGCCCAGGATGGCGTGGGGCGTTTCCTCTTGCAGCAGGGTCTGCGCCGAGACGACGATGCAGCCGATGCCCGCGCCGAAGGCCACCGCGCACCCCAGCACCGGGGGCACCCGGCTCAGGGACGCCAGCAACAGGATGCTCGCGCCCATCAGCAGAATCCCCAGCGCGATCATCTCGGGCTTCGACCGCCGCTGGCCGAACCGCCCCACCGCCCATGCAGCGGCGATCGTGCCCGCCCCCACCAGCGAAACCAGCACCCCGAACAGCCGCGAGCTCCGGGCCAGGATGTCGCGGACGAACACCGCCGCCAGCGCGTCGAAGAAGCTCACCGCGAAAACCGCCGTCATCACCGAAACGGCGAGGAACAGGATGGTGCGGTGATTCGTCATGAAGTGAAAACCCTCGGCCAGCTCCGCGCGCACCGTGCGAGGCTCGCTGCGGGGCCCGGGCTGGCGCCGGATGGCGGTGGTCGCCAGCAGCGCCGCGGCGAGCAGGAGGCTCAGGCCGTACAGGTAGAAACAGATGTTTTCGCCGAGCCGCGCCACCAGCAAGCCCGCCACCGCCGGGCCGATGACCTTGTTGAAGTAGGTGCTCTGGGTATTCGCGGAGTTCGCGACCAGCAGTTCCTCCCTGCGCACCACCAGGGGCAGCGCCGCCATCTGCGCGGGGAGGAAAAAGCAGGAGACCGCGCTCAGCGCGAAGACGATGCCGTACAGGGGGTACAGGCTGCCCGGAAGCGCCAGCAGCGCGGCCAGCGCCGCCCGGACCAGGTGGCTTGCGATCATGGTCGCCTTGAGGTTCCAGCGGTCCACGAACACCCCGGCAATCGGCCCCACCAGGGCCACCGGCAGCACGTAGGCGATGAGCACCCAGCTCACCTGGTAGGGCGTGCCGTGTCGCCGGAACGCCACCAGGCTGAGCAGCGCCAGCAGCGCCAGCCAGTCGCCGAAACTGCTCACCCACTGCGCCAGCCAGATGGCGAAAAAACTCCGGTTCTTGAGCACCTGACGGAAGGTGACGCCGCCGGCGCTCATACGAGGAACGCCCGGGGATCGATCTTGCGCCGCACCTGCTCGAGCGGCGCGTTCAGAAAATCGATGAAAGGAGCCATGGCGCGGAAACGCGCGGCGATTTCCCTAAACAGCTTCGTGGTGGTGGCGAGCGGCGGGTCCAGCATGGCCCACAACAGCCACTGCCGGTAACGCACCAGGCCGGCGGCCGGGTGCTCCGCGGGAAAGCCCTTGGGAACGCGGGAAAGCCGCTCGCCTTGGAGTTCTCCCAGCAGCGCACGGACCCGACGCGCGCGCAGGATGCGGCCGAACGCGGCATGGTTTTCGAGCAGGTGCAGCCGGATCGCGCGCAACTCCTCCGCTCCCGGCATGTAGACGCCGCCGGCCACCTCGATCTCTTCCGGCGAGACGCTGAAGTAGTAGCCGGCGCCGGCGTGCTTCTCGAAGCCGCGCCGGGTGAACACCGCGGCGATGTACGTCTTGTACGGCGTCTTGTCGTGGCTGAAGCGGGTATCGCGATAGATCCGGTAGACGGCCCGCTCGGGCTCGCGGACGTAGGCCGGGGCGAACTCCGTCATCTCGGCATTCAGCGCGGCGACCAACTCGAGCATCGGGGCCTTCACCCGCTGCTCGTAGATGTGCTTGCGCGGCTGGAACCATTCCCGCCGGTTGTTTTTCGCGAGCGCGCGGAAGAAGGTCATGGCATCGGCGGGAAAGCCTGGGAAACCGGGGCGCATCCTCTAAAGGGCCTCCTCTCCGAATGGGATAATGAGGTGGAATTCAATGACCGCCACCGACGAGACCCTCCGGAATCTCAGCCAGATTACCAATGTACAGGTTTCCGCGGGGGCGCCGTTGGCCCCGCGCACGCGGTTCGGCCTGGGCGGACCGGCGGACATCTATGCCGAGACCGATGTGGTGGCGAGCTTCGTCGAGGCTGTGGCCGTGGCGCGCTCCAGCGGCTTGCCCTACACCGTCATCGGCGGCGGCACCAACCTGGTGGTTTCCGACGAAGGCTATCGCGGGATTGTGCTGCGGTTCACGGCGAGCGGGATCGTGGCGGCAGGCAACCGCGTCGCGGCCGAGGCAGGCGCGGAGCTCCAGCAGGTGGTCGACTTCGCGATCCATCGCGGACTCAGCGGCCTGGAGACCCTGGCCGGAATCCCGGGCTCTCTCGGCGCGGCCGTTTACGGCAACGCCGGCGCTTATGGGCACGCGATCTCGGAGGTGGTCGACCGGGTGACGTTTTTCGACGGCCAACGCGTTCGGGTGTTCGGCCAGGAGCAGTGCCAGTTCTATTACCGCGAGAGCGTTTTCAAGCGGCACAGAGAGTGGGTGATCTTCTCCGCCGGACTGGCGCTGGCCCCAGCCGATCCGGCCAGGCTGCGCCATACGGCCGACCAGATCCTGGCGCTGCGCAACGCCAAGTTCCCGCCCAGCATGAAGTGCGCCGGAAGCGTGTTCAAGAACCTGCTGGCGGCGGAACTGCCGCCAGCGGTGGAGGGAAGGGTGCCGCCCGGAGCGATCCGCGAGGGCAAGATCCCCGCCGCCTGGTTCCTCGAGCAGGCCGGGGCCAGAGGCCTGGCCAATGGCGGCATCCACGTGGCGGAGCACCACGCGAACCTGATCTACAACTCGGGCACAGGCACCGCGCGCGAGCTGCGCGAGCTGGTGGCCGAATTGAAAGCCCGCGTCCGGGAGCGCTTCGGGCTGGAGCTGGAAGAGGAAGTCCAATACGTGGGGTTCGAGCGAAGCTAGCCCGCATTTCCGATTTGGCCAGTTACCGATAACCTCTTGAGGCCTTTCCTCGCCTTTATCCATAGGGGTTTGAAGGCGATGAAGACGCTCCCGAGGCCCACACCCAATGGGTGACAAACAAAGCCAGCCCTTTCCGCTCTCTTTCAATGCTGCTCTGAAGATGGATTTCCAGGGATCACGAGTCACCTCCGACAGCGGCCTGACTCTCGTTCGCGAGTTGGACGAGCGTCTGGGCTTCAGCCAGCTCCTCGAGGAGCACCTCCGTGATCCCCGGCGGGGGAAGAACCCCCAGTTTCCCCTCGCCGGCCTGCTGCGGCAGTCGGTCTACAGCCGCCTGGCTGGTTACAAGGATGTGAACGACGCGAAGCGGCTGAGCCAAGATCCGACCTTCCGGCTCATCGGCTCGGGATGCTTCTGGACATGGATTCCACCGGGATCCCCGTCTACAGTCAGCAGGAGCAGAGCGCCTACAACGGCCGCTTCGAGTCCACCTGCTATGACCCGCTGCTGCGGTTCCACCGCGAGGGCGACTGTCTGGCGGCAAAGCCGCGGCCCGGCAACGTCCACAGTGCCGGCGACTGGGAGGAACTGCTGCTTCCCGAGATCGAGCGGCAACAGAAGCTGGGCAAACAGGTGGTCTTTCGCGCCGACGCCGCCTTCGCCAAGCCGGAGATCTGTGAAGCGCTGGAGGAGCGGGGCGTGAAGTACGCGATTCGCATCCCAGCCAACGGATGTACAACCGATGCTGGCCAGGATGGCAAAACGGAAATCCTGGCTGGAAAGAAGGGCTAAGGGCATATGACGAGATGTTTTCTTCTGTTCGCTTCCGCGCTTGCTCTTACCCTGAGCGCTTTCGCGCAGACCAAGACCTCGGGTTCCCTCGACTGCGACAAATGGGACGCGAGTCACGTGATTCCGATCCCCGATCGCGAGGGTTACTCCTATGTGATCGGCCAGAACAAATGCACCTGGACCAAGCCCATCGCTATCGAAGGGCTCGAAGCCAAGGGATTTGTTAACACCGTATTCGATGAAGTGATGGGCGCCTCTGTCCGTATCACAGCGTCGGGCGTCACTACCTACGGTAGCGGCGACAAAAGCTACACCCACAGCTCGGGAGCCATCCACGCAAAAGCGATGACCTCTTCCGGCAAGTGGACAGTCTCGGGCGGAACCGGCAAGTTGCACGGCATCAGGGGCGGAGGAACCTACACCTGCAAGATGAAGAGCACCGAGCCGGGCTCGGCTTACAGTTGCGACGTTGAGGGCGAGTACGCTCTGCCCGCCGCCAACAAGTGGCCGCCAAGCCGTCCGGTGGACCTGGATTCGAGGGTCGTCGTGCTTTCGTCAGCTTCTTTTGCCTGAACCCGCCCGCTGGAGCCAAAAAACAAGTCCGCCTGGCTGATCAGCATGACTCGCACCGTGTTTGGCGAGCGCTCTCTGACCTTCGCCAGAAACTGAACACCGTTCGTTCCGGCTGAGGGCATCCCCAAGGAAACTCTATAAACGCCGGCCCCCGGCTCGGTCAATTCCAGCCGGGTGCCAAACCTTCGGACGGCGGTGCACATCGGCGCCGGGAGCGGAGGGTGGGACTTTCAACTGCTAGTAAATCGTCGGGCCGCGCCGCCAACCAAGGGATCCAAGCCGGGGCCGGAAACGCTCACCGCTCGGTTTCCGGCCACGCGCAGGTGGCTCGCCTGAACTGGTTCTTCTGGGTGAAGCCTCTCTGGGGTCAAGAGGCGCTCACCCAAATCGCGGGGAAGGATTTCGATTCGCTCGTCCAAGTCGCGGCCAAGCTGGCGCTAGGTGGTCTGCGGGACGGCAAGTGAGCGTTACCGAGACACTCCGGCGTCTCCGCGTAGCAGGCCGACATGTCTGGCTTTATCCGCGCGGAGGTGCGCCCGTGTGCGAAGTACCCCCCGGAACTAATCGCCCAAAAGTAATATGGAGTACCAGGACTGTTCCCCACCCGAATCTCGGATTTTACTATTGACCTGGAATGCGGGTACGACTAGATTAGAAGTAGTTTCGTGGCTGAGGTGTTGCTGTTGCATGATCAATGTTCCGGAGCATGGTGACTGAACATGGCCCGCGTTCTGCTTTTCACCGATGAGCCTGTGCTCGCGAGAGGATTCACCTCTGTCCTTTCGTCAGTGCCCGGATTCGAATCCGTATCCGTGTGTCACAGTATTGCGGAACTCGCAGTAGCAGTCCACACTTACAAGCCAGACGTCCTGCTGATCGATCTGACCCCCGAGGTCACATTTGGCATCCTCACACAACTGCAAGGAGATCTGCCCAACTGCCGCATCGTACTCTGGGTCCGGGCAATCTCCACCGAACTGGCCTATCAGGCCATGGAGCTCGGCGTGCGCGGCGTGTTGCGAAAGACGCTGCCTCCCGAGCTGCTCGTCAAGTGCCTTGGCAAGGTCTCCGAAGGCGAATTGTGGTTTGACAAGACCTTG
>Ga0187878_1000221_pt1 | contig 72092 bp, 61 predicted proteins | sample June2016WEW_17_1_FD_132979 | JGI IMG/M metagenome (GOLD analysis project Ga0187878, IMG submission 132979) | Peatland microbial communities from SPRUCE experiment site at the Marcell Experimental Forest, Minnesota, USA - June2016WEW_17_150 | ecosystem: Environmental > Terrestrial > Soil >... | reverse complement strand
GCCGGATGAACTCCGAGGCCAGTGTCGGGCCACCGACGGCGAGATCGCCGTCGAACTCGGTCCGCAGCCGCGCGAGCTCGTCGCCGACGTCGCCGCGCACGAGCCGGCTGTTCCAATCGACGCCGGCGAGCGTGGACGAGAAGACGACCTTCGGCGTCTCCCTCCAGATCCGGGCGAAGTCGAGCATGTAGTCGGTCGCCGACGGATCGGACTCCGCGTGCGGCCAGTACGCCGTCATCACCTCGTACAGCCGTCGACCGTAGAGGAACGCGTCCGTCTCGCGTGCTCGATCGTTGAACCAGCGATGCAGCTCCTCGTCGACGTCCGCCCAATCGAGTGAGTGGTCAGGGGGCTCGATGAAGCCGTCGAGCGACACACTCATCGAGTAGATCAGCTTTCCCATGCGTATCTCCGATCCTGTTCGTTCGGTCAGGCCCAGCGCTGGCGCACCAGCCGAAAGATCGGTCGCTCCCGCTGGAGGTCGTCGGTCTCCATTCTGACGAGCCCGATCACGCCAGCGGATTGACGGCACTGGGCGTTGCACGAGCGAACGCTCAGGGCGAGGTAGTGCTCCATAAGCGGGAGGGTGGCGGACTGCCGGGAGGGTAGGGGAGAACCTGTGGACGGGGCCCCCGGCCGTCCGAGTCGCAAGCAGCCATCAGCTTTGGCAGGACAGGCGTCGTCGAAGAGCGCAAGATGGTGGCCCCAGTCGGCGGAGATGCCGGGTATCCCAGACGAGGACCAAATGACGAAGAGGTCGAGACACGAACGCGAGCAGCGAGCGGCACAGAATGAGCGGGCCAAGCAGATCACAGCTGACTGGGAGCGCGCCATGTCGCCCGAGCGCGCAGCGGCCTTCGCGAAAGAGGTAGAGGCGGCCCGCGCTCGTGGGCCGCGGCCCGCTCAGCCGGACATGGCCCCCGGGACCGCCCCGAATCCGCCGCGCCCGGGCAACGAACCGCGCCCGCCGAAGAAGGAAGAGACGCGCCGCACCAGGTACTAGGCGGCCGATGCCGGCCCAGGTCCGTTCCCCCGCGCCGGCGCCGCTACTCTTCTTGCGGCGACCGAGCGCGCCTCCCCGTCGTACACACGCCCACAAGCACGGCCGGCCCAATGGACGGCAGGCTGCCGTTGTACTGGCTTCCTCCGCGCTAACCTGCTGCCGAGAAGGAACCGTCGGAACCGTAGCGCCGGGACCACAGGGATCGCCTCGCTCGCCGACCCGGGCATGCTTCAGCGCAAGGGCTGTGGGTGGTCGCCGATGACTTGTTGCCGGTGCTCATTCGGTTTCCTTCGGGTGCGCCAGTTCGACCCTGATGACCCACACGATTCTGTCCGCCCGATCCGGGCAGTAGAAGACTCGACCGCCGCTGCTCACTTCGTGTTGCCACTGCGGCAGCCTCTTGGCGCCGACGACCTTCTCCGCCAGCGGAGGTCTGAGTTGATGGGTGCGATTGGGGTTGTCGGATCGATCGAGAGGGCGCAATCGAAGGCGTTCGCCCAGCGCCGACATCAGCTCCGGTTCAGCCGCCCTGGCCTGCTCCCACTCCTTCTGAGCGCGAGCAGATGCGGGTCTGACAGTCAACGGTCCAACGGTGCCCCGCGGCGCCGCATGACGACCGGGCGGCGTTGGCATCCGGACCCGCTCGCGTCCCTACAGCTCGACGTCGACGAGGGGCGCGGTCTCCTCCGCCTCGAGGGCCTCGCGAGTGTCCAGATCCGCCCACGCCTCGGCGGTTGCGCGCCAGTCGCCCAACAACAACTCGACCGGTCGAAGAGAGATACCCGAGGAGGCGACGAGCAGCGCTTCCGTGAGCTCGTCAAGGCACCGACGCTGGACTTCGTCAGGCAAGACGCTCAGCCACGCGAGATCCCCGTACAGGCCGGCCGAGCGCTGTCCAACCTCCCGATCAACCGCTTGCCTGGCACGGATCAACCCCAGTGCCAGTTCCGCGATCTCATAGGTACGCTCGATGTCCGCGGCGGGCGCGAGGACGAGGGCGGTTCCGTCCTTATCCCTCAGGAGAGCCTGCCCTGAACGCGCCGCATCGATGACCGCGCGGTGGTGGCGCGCGAGATCGGTCGCCTGATAGGCAACCTGAGGACCCGACTCGGCTATCCGTCGCATGCGTACGATCATACGCACGATAGTGCTGCTGTCAACCTGTGAAGCGGGTCTGAATGGAGTAGGGGAGCGAAATCCTAAGCCCGGTTGAACCCCGGCAAGCGGCAGTGAGTTCCGACGCTCCTAAGCGTGCGGGGTGTGTGCTTGACACAGAGAAGCCGGTAAGGTCATGATCGTTAGAACAGGCGTTCGCCTCCTCGGCCACGAGACATCTCGCACGGAGGGCCGAGCTGCGGTCGCCCGATGGGTGAAATATGGTTACGACCGGGGAGACTGTAGACCCCGCCCCGCGAGAACCGAATCCCGGCGCGACTCAGGAGGAGGTCAACGGCGGATCGGGGGGACCGAGGAGACGGAATCGGATCGCCAACAGAAGTCGATGGGTGTCTGAGGGGGGTGGTGGTGCTCTGACGGTCCGCCTCGGAACGCATGTCGTGCCGGTGGATGGCGCGCTCGAGACTGGCAATCGGACGGGCGCCGGCTCCTACGCGAACGGCAAGGTCCGAGTATCGGAAGTGAGCGGCCAACCGGCAGAGTACCGAGGGAATGCTGCGGCCCATGAGGACTCGACGCAGATCTACTCGGGCTGGGTAGTCAAGGCAACGCCCAGCGGGTCGGAGCTCTGTCTCCAGCTCGACAACGGGCTCGTCCTGGAGGAGTTGGTAGGCGGCGGCGCCGAGTTGAGATGGATGCCGGGCGCCGAGGCGATTTGGTCGGTCGCGCAATGGGGTGGTCTGAGGCCGGAGCAGCTTCACGTCCATGGGCTGGCGGCACTGCCGGATCAGGTGCTCGTGCTGGTGCCGGTGGAGGGGCTCGTGCTCAACGGGGAACTCAAGCTCGGTCCGGTGACGCTCACAACCGATCCCTCCCTCGCCGCTGCCGGACTCGCCCCGCTAACGGACTCGCCTCGAAAGGAGTCCTTTGCCGCCGCTGGCACATGGGCAGCTGTGGTCGTCGAAGCGACTATGCTGTATCAGGCGGAGCTTCGGGCCCTTCCGCGGATCCAGGCTGCTATCGATCGACTCGTTCTCGAAGCTCAGTACTCGCTCGCCTGCGATCCCGATGCTACCGCTGTGGCGTTTGAGCGGACAGCGCTCCTAACGGACCCAACGCTCTGCCAAGAGGTCCTTGTCGTGGGGATCAAGACGGGTCGCCGGTACCTGCGATCTCTCACCAGTCGTCCCGTACGAGCGGACCTGTCCACCCGGGGGCTCCAACTCCCACCATCGCCGGATGAACCGGACGCGTCTTTCGAGGAAGCAGTCCGTTCATGGCGCCGAGCTGTCCGATCGAGTGATCGAGTGGAGGCAGTCGGTGCGATCTTCGAGGCAATCGAGTTCTTCGTTGCTGGAGCGAAGGTCAAGCTAATCTTCGGCCCGCACGACCTTGACGCCATTCGAGCGGCTGTCGCTGGGGTAGCGCTAGCGGAGGAGCAACGGGAGCGACTCGCGGACGTCATCGGGAGAGCAAATGAGCCGCCATTGCTCGCCAAGATTCGGGCATCCCTGGCGCAATACGTGGTTCCATACTCCGAAGCCGAACTCGCTGCGCTGTGGCGCCTCCGGAAGTTCCGAAACCACGCTCAGCACGGCAAGACTCGCAAGCCACCGGTGGAGTTGGATCTCGATCTCGCAAAGGGGCTTGTGAATCGCATGCTCTGCTTCCGCGCTTAGCGGGCGGGGGGGTTCTGTCTGAATCGTCGCGAGGGATGCGCGCGAAGCGCGGGGTCTCGCTGACCACAACGGACATAACCTCCATTATCGGAAGTAGTCTCGGCACCAGGGAGAGAGGCTGTGGAGATCGAAGCGGCCCGCCGGCGCTCGTGCACGGCGGGCCGCTCTGTGACGGCAAACAAACGCCCGGAGGAACCGCGACCCCGCATCGTTCGGCCGATCCGAGAATCGGTCGACTCGTTCGGTTTCCGTGGCCCCTCCGGGCAAGACTGAATGTACTTCGCCGGCGCACCGGAGGCAACGTTGGTGTCCACATCTTCGCGTGTGGATTCGTCAGCCGTGCGGGTCGTCTCCACAGCCGTGAACACTTGCGGCCGCAAGTGTCCCACTTCCTTGGAGGAAAGGGAACGGGTGTTCTACTAGGAGCTGGCGTTTCGGATCCCGTCTGTGCCGGCGTCGGACAGCGGGTCCGCAGGGTCTTGCCTCGGAGTGGAGCCTGCTAACCGCAGTGCTGGCCGACTGATGTTGAACTGAGGGAGTGGAGGTCAGGTGCCAGGGACGGTCCCCTCCCCTGGCGATGATGGAAGCGGCGCCCGTGCCATCGCTGCAACAAACGAGAGTCCCGCACCCGACCGACTAGGATCCAATCGGCACAGCCTCGCGGATTTCGGCCAGCTGACTGCCCCCATAGAGAACGGTTCTCTGGAGGACGCGGAGCTGTCCCGACCCGAGCGGGGCGAAGACGCTGAATTCGTAGTCGGGCTTGACGAGGGTGACGAGCCACAACTTAGCGCCGGGTTCAAGTTGGACGGCTCCACTCCAACCCAGCCTCGCGATCTGGGCTGCGTCCACGATGCTCGTGCCATCGATGTCTTCCCAGCCGGTATAGAACGCCGCCGTCGGCCGGTGCCAGTCGTATAGCTTGATGCCGAGGCGCTGGGTCTCACCCGTCCGCCACAGGTAGTACTGGAGAGGGAAGTAAGTCTGAGCGTTGAGGGTGATGACTACGTCACCAGGGTGGACGAGCGCGGCGAGCTCCCGCGCCATCTGGCGGCCGGGCTCGACCGCCTCGTCGCTGCGAGACGCTTCGACTCCGCGAGCAGCCCCCACTGCCGTTACGGAAACGATTGGCAGGACGAGAAACATCGCCAGGAGTCCAGATGGTAGGCGTCCAGCGAACCTGAAGTGGAGGCCCAGATACCGCGCGGCCACCACGACAGTTGATGCTATCGCGATTGCCGCCGGCGGGAAGGCAGCTCCGAGGTAACGTGGATCGTAGATTGAATGGAGTTGCGAGTAGGCCCACACGACCGGCATCAGGCCGAAGCCAAACGCGATCGCAAGCGCAAGAAGGCGATCACGCCGAAGGCCCATGTTGATCGCTTCAGGTCTTGCGGTATCGCTCGACCCCTTTGAGCACAGGCCAAAGAGCTCCGCTGCGAGACCGACCAGCGCGCACGCTAAGGCCACTACAAGCACGAAGGAGGACAAGCCTCCCAGGTCGCCAGGAACCCACCCGCGCAGCGTGACCGCTATCGATCCGAGATCCGGACGAGGCGTCCAGAAAGCCTGACCGTTCAGCGCCACGGAAAGGAGGCTGGGTAGCCAGGGCGCAAGACTTGCCGTCCCGAGCACGACACATCCAGTTGCTAGCACGGCAACGCGGTTGCGGAGCCAGACCAATCCGATCAGGGCAAACGCTAACTGCATGCCCGCAGTCGGTATTCCGAGCGACATCGTCCAGACCTCGCCTGCAATCGCCAGGACGAGGCCTATCGCCGCACCCAGCTGGCGCCGTCCGGGCCACTCGGCCGAGTCAGCCATCAGAAGCCACAGGAGCCACCACGCGCTCGTGGAGAGGAAGGTTTCCAGGCTGTACATACGCGCGTCGCGTGAATTCATCACCAGGGCTGGCGATAGCGCGACGAGGGACCCCGCGACCAGGGCTCCTCCATTTCCTAGCGCATCGCGAGCCCATCGCCAGGTGACGACCACTGTCCCGAGTCCGGCCAAGACCGAGAGCGATCGGAGCGCTCCTTCGGAGTCACCGAACACCGTCATCCAGCACTTAAGAAGTAGCAGATAGAGGGGCGGGAACGTTTCGTGAGAGGCCAGCCTCAGCAGGTCAGCGAGCGATTGGTTCGCCAGATACCAGGAAGTCGCCTCATCGCGGAACAGCTGCGGCTCCCCAAGGTAGGCCGCCCGGACCACGATCCCCACCACGACGAGCGCTGCCAACGGCACCAAGCCGAGCAGGTCTTTGCGGGCCGGCCTCAGGTTCCACGGAGACGTGGGCCGGCTCGCCGGTAGGCCACCCCCAACAGGTGAGGATTCTTCACCCGCAGCGCGCTCGGGCGGATCGCTAGCCACGTCTCTGGGTCTGCCGTTGCCGGCGTTTTCCCAGGGTTGTGAGGCGCAGCGCCAGGACCAGGCGGAACGCCTCCATGAAGATGCCCATGCTCATCTTGGAGGTGCCGGCCCGGCGCTCCTCGAACGTGATCGGCGTTTCGACGATGCGTGCGCCGGCCAGCCGAGCGCGGAACGTCGTCTCGATCTGGAAGGCATAACCGCCGGCGTGGAGTCGGTCGAGATCTATCGATCGCAGCACGGGCGCCCGCCAGGCCTTGAAGCCGCCGGTGAGGTCGCGGTAGGGCATCAGAAGCACGACGCCGGCGAAGATGCTACCGCCGCGGCTGACCATCCGCCGGAGGATGTTCCAGCGCGGGATCTGCCCACCCTTGATGTAGCGCGAGCCGAGGACGAGGTCGGCTCTGTCCGACCGCAGCGGCTCGAGCATGGACGGCAGGAAGCGGACGGGATGGCTGAAGTCGGCGTCCATCTGGACGACGATGTCCGCGTCGCGACCCAGCAGGTCCTTGAAGGCCGCGACGTAGGCCTTCCCCAGGCCCTGTTTGGCGGTCCGGTGCAGCACGGAGATGGCGCTGTTGGCCGCGGCCATCTCGTCCGCCAGCTCGCCGGTGCCGTCCGGAGACCCGTCATCGACGATCAGGATGTGAGCGTCCGGAACTGCCGTGAGGATGGCATCGGTGATCGGGCCGACGTTCTCGCGCTCGTTGTAGGTCGGGACGATGACCCAGACGCTGGGGCTGGCGGGCGGCATCTACTTCCTTGTCATGCGGGGCGGGTTGCGGCCGAGAATACCGCCTCGCTCCCCTCCCCCGCTTGCCGCGCCGTCGTCAGGGCCGCACCAACAGATCGCGGAGGCGGCCTTGCGCCCCAAACGCCGCAATCCGGGCACAAAGAAGCGCCCGGAGGAACTAACGCGACCATTCTGCGAGTTCGCGCGTACCGGTCGCTTTGACCTCCGCGAGCAAGGGATCCGAAGACTCCTCGCTCAAACGGCGGCCTGCGCTCCGGTCACTGCCGGACTTGCCACCAAACCCTCTACATTCCGTCTTCCGCGGCTTACGTTCTTCGCTCAGATCCAAGAACCGTTGCGGGCCCAAGAACCTTCACGCAGGGCGTTGCACTGTTTCCGTCGAAACCGCTGGTCTGGTGTGATCTCGCTGGCCCCTCCGGGCAAGACAGAATCTAGGCCCGGCAGCCCATCCGAGGAAGGGGCTTATCCACCAGTTTCGGCCGCGTGGCCGGTAGTTTTGGGAGTTGTCCACTCACTGCCAACACGGGCAGTGGTCGGGGCTCGGCGTCCTGTGTCTGGATGAGAACGGGTGTTCTAGAGTCAGGCCGTCAGGCAGGGGCCCCGTCGGAGTCCTGGATCGCCGCGCGCCAGCGGGCGGCCACGGCCTCCAGCTCACCTGCGAGTGGCGGGCTGACTCGGCCGGTGACCCTGACGTCGCCGGACCGATAGTCGAGCTCGACGGTGCCGCGCTCTCGCACGCGGGCCAGGAGCTCGCCGGCGCGGTACGGGATCGAGACGTCGACGTCCACCCACAGAGACGCCAGCAGGGCCGACAGCTCGGCCTTGAGAGTCTCCAGGCCGTAGCCCGTCACGGCCGAGATGAGGACCTGCCCGGCGATGGCCGGGGCGGGCGTGTCGCCGTCGCGCGCGGCCGCCTCGATGAGATCGGCCTTGTTGAAGGCCACGAGGCGTGGCTTCTCGCCCGCGCCGAGTTCCTCGAGGACGGTCTGGACGGTCGTCCGATGCTCGGCGAAGTGGAGGTCCGAGGCGTCGACGATCTCGAGGAGGACGTCGGCGCGGGTGACCTCCTCCAGCGTGGCCCGGAAGGCGTCGACGAGCTGGTGGGGCAGCTTGTGGATGAAACCTACCGTGTCGGTCACGATCGCGGTCTGGCCCTCGCCGAGCTTGACCTGGCGGGACGTGGGATCCACCGTGGCGAAGAGCCGGTCTTCGGCCTTGACGACGACCTGCCCGACCAGGGCGTTGAGCAGCGTCGACTTGCCGGCGTTGGTGTAGCCGACGATGGCGACGGTCGGGATCAGGCGCCGGTCGCGGCCGCGGGCGGCGGTGCGGCGCTGTTCGCCCACGGCCTCCACTCGCTCCTTGAGCTTCTTGATGCGGTCGCGGACGATGCGCCGGTCGGTTTCGAGCTGGGATTCACCGGGGCCCCGGGTGCCGATGCCGCCGCCGGTTCGCGAGAGGTGGGTCCAGAGTCGGGTCAGGCGGGGCAGCTGGTACTCGAGCTGGGCCAGCTCGACCTGGAGGCGGCCTTCGTGGGTCTGGGCATGCTGGGCGAAGATGTCGAGGATCAGCCTGGATCGATCGATGACCTTGGTCTTGACGGCTTCCTCGAGGGCGCGCTGCTGGGCGGGCGACAGCTCGTCGTCCGTGACCAGGATCGTGTAGCCCGTCTCGGACTTCGCGGCCACGAGCTCGTCGACCTTGCCCTTGCCGACGTAGAAGTTGGGGTCGACATGGCGGCGGTTCTGCCATTCTGCCCCGACGACCTCCGCTCCCGCGGTGTCGGCCAGGCTCGCGAGCTCGCCGATCGACTCCTCGGCCGTCCAGCCGGGGTCCTCGCCGCAGTCCACCGCCACGAGAAAGGCGCGCTCAACCGGGGCCGTGAGATCGATCATGTCTCTTGTCATGCCGGCACAGGATACCGGAACGGCACGCACAGCCCCGTCAAGGGGCGAGGTATCTCAGAGTTGCAGCCAGGGCCGCGGCGGCGGGTAGATCCCGCGTCGCGTCCAGCCAGGTCACGTCGGGTTCGCGGCGGAACCAGGTGGCCTGGCGGCGGGCGAGCAGCACGTTGCGGCGGGCGTCCGCGGCGATGGCATCGTCCAGCGCGAGTCGCCCGTGGATGACCGCCAGCGACTCCGCGTAGCCGATCCCCGAGAAGCTGGGGAGCGTCGGGTCGAAGCGAGCGATCAGGCCACGAGTCTCGTCGACGAGCCCGGCGTCGAACTGGGCGCGGGCACGGGACGCGATCCGATCGCGGAGGACGGGCGGCTCGACTGCCAGGCCAAGCCACAGGACCGCCCGACCGTACCCCCGCGGCTGAGGGAGTGGCGCGTCGCCCTGCAGCCTAGCTATCTCGAGGGCGCGGACGACGCGGCGCGGGTTGCGGAGATCCAACCCTGCCGCGCGAGCCGGGGCGATGCGGCGCAGCTCGGCCACGAGCGCCGGCAGGCCTTCGGAGACGAGCGCCGCCTCCACCGCCGCCCGAACGACGGAGTCCCACGGCAGCTCGTCCACCGCCAGACCGCGCGCCACGGCGCGCAGGTAGAAGCCTGTGCCCCCAGCGAGGATCGCCACCGCCCGGCGATCGCCGATCCCGGCCAGGGCCTCCGTGGCGCACGCTACGAAGTCCGAGACGCTGAACGGCTGGTCCGGATCGACGAGATCGAGACCGTGGTGGGGGACGCGCGCTCGTTCGGCGGGGGTGGCCTTCGCCGTGCCGATGTCCATGCCCCTGTACACCTGGCGCGAATCGGCGGAGATAATCTCGGCGGCCACACCTCGAGCGGCGAGCGAGCCGGCGAGCTCGAGCGCGAGGGCGGTCTTGCCCGTGGCCGTGGCGCCGGCAAGCACGACGAGAGGCGGCAGACTCGTGTTCGTCACCCCGCGTTGGCGGCGGCGGCCCGCCCTCGGAGGGCGAACGGCCCCGCGTGGTCGATGCGGACCGTCACGGCGCGCCCTACGAGCCCAGGCTCGCCGGCCAGGTGGACGAGCTTGTTATGACGGGTACGGCCGGCCAGGGCGGCGCTCCCCTCCCCTGCCGTTCCGGCCAGAGCCGGGATGCCGGGGCCGGGCTCGTCCGCGTCGATTACATCGTCGTCGAGCGCCTTACGGCGCGGCGGCATGACCCGCTCGACCAGGACCTCGACGTCGCGCCCGAGCCAGCCCTGGTTGATCTCGAGCCCGATCTTCTCCTGGCACGCCAGGAGCTCGTTGAGGCGGCGGCGCTTGACGTCGGGCGGTACGTCGTCGGCCATGCGCAGCGCGGCGGTGCCGGGTCGGGGCGAGTACGCCGCGGCAAAGACGGTGTCGTACCGGATCTCCTCGAGCGCCCGCAGCGTCGACTCGAATTGCTCCTCGGTCTCGCCACAGAAACCGACGATGACGTCGGTGGAGACCGCGATCCCCGGCACTGCCTCGCGTATCCGCGCCAGCCGCTCCTTGTAGTGGGCCAGGGTGTACTGGCGGCCCATCCGCTGGAGCATCGAGTCGTCGCCCGACTGGATCGGCAGGTGGAGGTGCTCGGCGACGGATTCGCACGTCGCCATGGCATCGATCAGCCGGTCCGACAGGTCCCACGGGTGCGAGGTGATGAACCGCAACCGCGAGATCGCGGGTCGTCCGTCGGCGCCGCGGATGCCGTCGATGGCACACAGCAGCTCGGCCAGGTCGGGCCGGGACCGAAGATCCAGCCGCCGCCCGGCAGACCGTTCCGTGTCGATGTGGCTGAAGCGTTCCTCGGCCGGCAGGTCGTGGCCGTAGCTGTTGACGTTCTGGCCGAGGAGCGTCAGCTCGCTGTAGCCGGCAGCCGCGATCGTCCGCGCCTCGGCCACGATGTCGTCGAAGGGCCGGCTCCGCTCCGGGCCACGGCTGAAGGGCACGATGCAGTAGGTGCACGTCTTGTCGCAGCCGTAGACGATGGGCAGCCAGGCCGAGATGGTCGAGGAGCGGGCAACTCGGTTCTCGGCGAGCGCGCTCGACCGCGACGCGGCAAGACGATCGGCGGCGCTGACCGGCCGGCCGCCCAGAAAAGTGGTGGCGGCCGTGGAGACGGTCTGCAGCCCGATGGGCGCCTGGGCCGACACCAGGCCCAACCGGAGAGCCAGCTCGGGCTCCTCGTCTGGCCGCAGGAACATGTCGACCGCGGGGAATCGGTGCGCCAGCCCGGCCCGTTCCGCCTCCCGCACGCCGCAACCGGTCAGGACGACGCGCATCCCGGGCCGGTCGCGCTTGAGCCCGGCGAGCATCCCCTGGCGGCCGATCACCTTGGCCTCGGCGTGCTCTCGCACGGCGCAGGTATTGATGACGACGAGGTCGGCCGTCTCCATCGAAGGGGCCCGCGTACAGCCGGCGGCCAGCAGCTGGCCGGACATCTCCTCGGAGTCGCTCTGGTTCATCTGGCAGCCGAGCGTCCACATGAAGAAGCTCGGCAGGCTGTGGAGCTCGGGCCGGAACTCGAGAAGGCCGGCATCCACGGCCGGCGAGGCGGCGAGGCTGCCTGGCATTGGCAGGACGGTGAGGCCCGCGGCCAGGTCTTCGATCGATCTCGCGGTCATGAGGTCGTGGTTGCTCCTGCGGCCTGTTGGCTCGATTCTCGGCCCAGAGCCGCGAAAAGGGCAAATGCGTCGCTATCGGGGACAAAGAGCGCGGCGTGGGCCTGGGCGTAGCTCTCGCCATCGCCGTGGTAGTCGCTGCCGCCCGTAGGAACGAGCCTCAGGTCCGAAGCCAGCGCGGCCATGTCCGCGACCGTGCCGGCGTCGAAATGGCGGTAGTGGACCTCCAGGCCGCCCAGGCCGAAGCCCGCGAGCTCGGCGACGAGTGCCCGTCGCGCCGGGCCGTCCGCGAAGTGCGCCAGCGCGGGAAGGCCTCCGGCGGCGCGGATCGCCGCGATCGCGTCGCGAGGCCCCAGACCCTGGCGGGGCACGTACCCAGGTTTGCCGCGGGCGAGCAGCTCCTGCATCGCGGCGTCGACGGAGGGCGCGTGGCCGGCTTGGACCAGGAGTCGGGCAATCTGGGGGCGGCCGAGCGATGAGCCCGGAGCGGTCTGCAGAGCCTCGGCCTGGCGGTCTACGGGCAGGTCGAGCTCGCGCAGCCGGGCCACGATCAGCCCGAAGCGGACCGCCCGCGATTGCCTCTGTCTTCCGAGCGTAGCCTCGAACGCATCGTTCTCCGGATCCACGCCGAGACCCAGTATGTGGAGCTCGCCCTCCCAGAGCCGGTCGATGCCCGAAGCCACGCTGTTGATCTCAACCGCCGGCACGAGATCGAGCGGCAGCCGCGGCGCGCCTGGCGCGCTGAGTTCGCGAACTCCAGCCAGCGTGTCATGGTCGGCGAGGGCGAGGACGCGGACGCCGGCTTCGGCCGCCGCGTCGATCAAGACCCGGGGCTCCAGCACTCCGTCGGAGCGGCGGCTGTGGGTATGCAGATCGACGCGTGATGGATGCTCCGGCACGACCGGCGGCCCGCTCATCGCCCTGGTTGCGCGGTCCTTGAACCGGTAGGTCATCTCAGACTTCGACGATCCGCTGGATACGCTCGACGGCTACGGCGTGGCCGCTAACCGGATCCACGTCGATCAGGCACGCGTTGAAGACAACCGGGCCGTCGCCCACCACGAACCGTGTCGGGAGGCCGTTGATGAAGCGCGGCACTACCGTGGCCGGGTCGAAGCCGATGACGCTATGCACGGGACCAACCATGCCCAGGTCCGACTGATACGCGGTGCCCTTCGGCATGATCCGTTCGTCCGCCGTCGGCACGTGCGTGTGGGTCCCAACGACAGCACTCACGCGGCCGTCGAGGTAGATGCCGAAGGCGTTCTTCTCGCTGGTCAGCTCGCAATGGAAGTCGACGATGCGAACCTTTGGCAGCGGCTCGGAGGCCTGGTCGATCAGCCGGTCGAACTCGGTGAACGGGTTCTCGATCGGGGTCATGTAGGTTCGGCCCTGGAAGTTGAGGACGGCCAGCTCGGTCCCGTCCTCGGCGTGGAAGATGCCGCAGCCCCGACCGGGAACCCCGTCCGATCCGTAGTTGTGCGGACGCAGGATGCGCTCGTCGTGTTCGAGGACCTGATATATCTCCCGCTTGTCCCAGATGTGGTTGCCGGAGGTGATCACGTCCACGCCGGCCTTGAACATGGCCTCGGCCGTGGATTCGGTGAGACCCATGCCTCCCGCCACGTTCTCGCCGTTGGCGGTGACGAAGGCGATGTCGAGCTCATGCCGGAGCCCTGGCAGCAACGCCTCGACGGCCAGGCGACCGGGCTTGCCGATCAAGTCCCCGACCATCAGGATGCGACAGACTCGCCGACCGGCCCGGTCGGGCTGAGATGCGGCGCCGGTGGCTCCCAAGGCGGGCTACTTGGCGTATTCGACGGCCCGCGTCTCGCGGATCACCGTCACCTTGATCTGGCCCGGGTAGGTCAGGCTGGCCTCTATCTTCTTGACGACGTCCCGCGCGAGCCGAGTTGCGCTCACGTCGTCGATCTGTTCCGGCTTGACGAGAACGCGAACCTCGCGTCCGGCCTGGACGGCGAAGCTCCGCTCGACGCCCTCGAAGCTCTCCGCGATCGCCTGCAGGTCCTCGAGCCGGCGGACGTAGGTCTCCATCGATTCGCCACGCGCCCCGGGCCTCGACGCGCTGATGGCGTCCGCGACCTGGACGATGGGCGCTTCCTGTGAGGCGAACTCGACTTCCTGGTGGTGCGCGGCGATGGCGTTGACCACCTTGGGCGGAAGGTTGTGGCGCTGAGCGATCGCGGCCCCGATCTGGGCGTGCGGACCTTCTACTTCGTGGTCGATCGCCTTGCCCATGTCGTGCAGCAGGCCGCCCACCTTCGCCGCCTGAACGTCGGCACCGAGCTCCGCCGCGATGATCGCGGCCAGCCGGCTCGTCTCCACAGAGTGGACGAGCACGTTCTGGCCGTAGCTCGTGCGGTACTTGAGACGACCGAGCAGCTTGACGATCTCCGACGGGAGGGCCGGGACGCCGGCATCGTAGATCGCCTGTTCGCCGGCCTGGCGCATCACGAGATCGACCTCGGCACGGGCCTTGGCGACGACTTCCTCGATGCGGCCGGGATGGATCCGGCCGTCGGCCATCAGCTTGGTCAGCGCCAGGCGGGCGATCTCGCGCCGCACCGGGTCGAAGGCACTGATGACGACCGTCTCGGGCGTGTCGTCGATGATCAGGTCCACGCCGGTTGCTTGTTCGAGGGCGCGGATATTGCGGCCCTCACGGCCGATGATGCGGCCCTTCATCTCGTCGTTGGGCAGGTGCACCGTCGAGACGGTGTGCTCGGCGGTGTGATCCGCAGCGATGCGCTGCATCGTTGTGATGACGATCTCTCGAGCGCGTTCCTCCGCGTCTTCTCGAGCGTCGCGCTCGATCGACTTGGCGAGGCGGACGGCGTCTCGTTCGGCCTCTTCGCGGACGGCATCGAGCAGTTGCGCCTTGGCTTCCGTCGCCGACATGCCGCTCACTCGTTCGAGCGCGGCCACGTGCTCCTGCTGGGCCCGAGCGAGCTCCTGGCGGCTCTGCTCGAAGTCGCGCTCGCGATCGATGAGCTTGCGATCGCGCTGCTCGAGCGTGTCGGCGCGGAGATCGAGCTGCTCGTCGCGTGCGAGGAGCCTGCTCTCGAGAACAGTCAACTCGCCGCGTTTGGCTCGGGCTTCGTCTTCCGCCTCGCGCTGAAGCCGGAGCTTCTCGTCCTTGGCGGTGAGGATCAGTTCCTTCTGCTGCGTGCGTGCCTCGGCGACGATCCGAGCGGCCTTCTCCTGCGCGCTCTGGATGGCCTGATTGGCGACCAGGCCGCGGCCCAGGAAGCCAACGAACACGCCCACGGCAAGGGCGACCACAACGACTGTGGCCACAAGGGCGGTATCCATATTCACTTGCCTCCACCCGGCCGGCTGACGCGACCGGAGGTACGTAGAAACTAATAGGAGCGGCTCCCAACCCCGACCGTGCTCGCTCCCCGAGCGGACGGGTGAAGGCCGCGTTGTCGCTGATTCGAGCTTGCGCCGTCGGTTTCACCGGAAGAGCGGCGCGTTGTTCGTCTCGCCGCGTAGTCTACGGCGCCGGGAGGAATCCGGTGGCGCCGCGCCGGCACGGGCGCCGGCCGTTCCCAAGGCCGGACCGGGTCCGGCCTTAGTCAGTCGTCCTGCGTGGCCGGCTCTGCGATTCTGGCGCTGACCTCGCGACACACCTCGGGATCGAACCCGTTTCTGGCGAGGAGCGCATACGCGCGCTGGCGGCGCACGCGCGGATCGGCTATCCGGGCCAGACTCGCGCGGTTCTTGCCCAGAAGTCGCTCGGCAGCAGTCTCGTCGGCACTGACCGCAAGGAAGTCGCGGTCGGCCTCGTCGGCGCCCGCCCGGTCCCGATCGGCCAGGGCCCCGACGGCGACCTCGCGGTCGATCCCCTTGAGCGCAAGCTCGCGCCGCAAGGCCTGCGCACCCCTTGGCCTGGCCCGATCGCGCGACTCGACCCAGGCGCGCGCAAACGCCGCATCGTCGAGCATCCCGAGCTCCAGCAGTCTCGCGATCGCGGCCTCGATGAGAGGGTCCGGATATCTGGCCGTGCCCAGATGTCGGCGAACCTCCTGAACGGACCGCGACCGCAGCTCGAGGAAGCGCGCGGCAGCGTTCAGGACGACCTCGGGATCCGACTCGGCGGCGTGTCGCTCGAGGCGGGCCCGTCTCGCCTCGAGCCGATCGCGGCCACTCGGGCGGGGCATGGCCGGCTACTCGGCCTCTTCGATGCCCTCGACCGGAAGCGAGACCTCGGATATCTTGCCGCGGATCTGCTTCTCGACCTCGGCCGAGATGTCCGGGTTGTTCTTCAGAAACTCCTTGGCAGCCTCGCGTCCCTGGCCGAGCCTGGTCTCGCCGAAGGTGAACCACGCGCCGGTCTTGGTGACGATGCTCATCGCCACGCCGACGTCCAGCAGGCCCCCTTCGCGGGAGATCCCCTCGCCGAACATGATGTCGAACTCGGCCACGCGGAACGGCGGCGCGACCTTGTTCTTGACGACCTTTACGCGGACCCGGTTGCCTACCGAGTCGGTGCCCACCTTGATCGTTTCGACCCGCCGGATGTCCAGCCGGACGGTGGCGTAGAACTTGAGTGCTCGACCGCCGGGCGTTACCTCGGGGTTGCCGAACATCACGCCGATCTTCTCGCGCAGCTGGTTCGTGAACACAAGAGCCGTGTTCGATCGGTTGACGGCGCCGGCCAGCTTGCGCAGGGCTTGGCTCATGAGCCGCGCCTGGATGCCGACGAACGAATCGCCCATCTCGCCTTCGATCTCGGCTTTGGGGACCAGGGCCGCGACCGAGTCGAGGACGACGCAGTCCACGCCGCCCGAGCGGATCAGTGTCTCCGTGATCTGGAGGGCGTCCTCGCCGGTATCGGGCTGGCTGACGAGGAGTTCGTCGACGTTGACGCCGCAGGAGCGCGCATAACCCGGGTCCAGGGCGTGCTCGACGTCTATGAACGCGACGACCCCACCCTTCTTCTGGGCCTCGGCGAGGATGTGCTGGCAGAGAGTCGTCTTCCCCGACGACTCCGGACCGAAGATCTCCGTCATCCTGCCGCGCGGGATACCGCCGACGCCAAGCGCAAGGTCCAGGGCGATCGAGCCGGTCGGGATGACGTCCACAGCCTGGCGCTCGGACGAGCCGAGACGCATGATCGAGCCCCGCCCGAACTGCTTCTCGATCGCCAGGATGGCCGCTTCCACGGCCTTGGTCCTGTCGTTGCCGCCACCGGCGATTCCGCGGGCCTCGGTCCCTCGCTCGATCATCGCCACCTTGCTCTTCGCTCCTGACCTCTCCGGGATTGGCGGAGCGGTCGCCGGATGGCGTCCGCCCGCGAGCTAGCTTTCGGTCTCTTCGGTCCGCGGCTTGCGCTTGGGCTTCCAGACCTCGACGTTGGTCGGCGGCTCCAGCAAGGGCTGGATCTTGGTCTTCGCCGAAGCGTCCTTGGGCTTCTTCTTCTCTTGACGGTGGGGGCGGTCTCGACTGGCCATCTGTTTCGCCTCCGCGTACTACAGGCTACGGGTGGGCTCTTCATTCCGACTGCACTGCCAATGCACGCGAGCTTGACGGCTGCGCGCGCGCTCGGAGCTCAGGCAGGCGCGAGGTGAACGTGCCGGAGCGCAATGCGGAGCGGATTTCGGCCATGAAGTCTAGGGTGAAGGTCAGGTTGTGACAAGTCGCGAGGCGGTACGCGAGCAGCTCCTCGGCGCGGAAGAGGTGGGCCAGATAGGCCCTCGAGAAGTTGCGGCAAAGCGGGCAGCGGCAGCCTTCCTGCACGGGTCTCGGATCGTCTGCGAACTTCGCGTTGCGCATGTTGAGGCGGCCGCCAGGGATCCACAGCTGGCCGTTCCGGGCAACGCGAGCCGGCAGGACGCAGTCGAACATGTCCAGGCCGCGATGCACGGCCTCGAGCAGGTCCAGGGGCGAGCCAAGGCCCATGAGATAGCGGGGCCGTGGGTCGTCCCCCAGCAAACCCACGACGAGATCGAGTGTCGTTTCCCGCTGGGCAGGCGTCTCGTCCCCGGCCAGTCCGCCGATACAGATCCCATCGAACGGCAGGCCACCAACGATGCGCGTCGACTCGGCGCGGAGCTCCGGGTCGAGCCCGCCCTGGATGATTCCGAACACCGCCTGGTCGGGCCGGGTGTGGGCGGCCAGCGACCGCGCGGCCCAGCGATTCGATCTGGCCGTGGCCTCGGCAACGGCTGTGAGGCTTGTCGACGCCGGCGGGACGGGCTGGTCGAAGGCCACGGCGATGTCGGCGCCGAGCGCCTCCTGAACCTCGATAGAGAGCTCCGGCGTGAAGCGGTGGTACGAGCCGTCGAGATGGCTCTGGAAGGTGACGCCTTCGTCGTCGATCTTGCGGAGCTCGCCGAGCGAGACGACCTGGAAACCTCCGGAGTCCGTCAGGATCGGCCGGTCCCAGGCCATGAAGCGGTGCAGCCCACCGAGTCTGGCGATCCGCTCGTGGCCCGGCCGCAGGTAGAGGTGGTAAGTGTTTGACAGCACGATGGTGGCGCCGGCGGCGCGCAGGTCGTCCGGATCCAGCGCCTTGACCGTGGCATTCGTCCCCACCGGCATGAACTGCGGCGTCTCGACGACGCCGTGGGGCAGCGTCAGGCGACCGAGCCGGGCCCGGGTCGAGCCGTCCGGCGGCGGCGGCACCAGCACCTCGAATTGGGCAGGAGAAACGCGGCGCTCGCCGGCGCCGTTGGGGCCGTTCGACATCAGCGCGCTGGGAGGTCCGGGTCGGCTGTCCCGTCCCACAGGGCCGGCTGCTCCGCCTCTGCGCGCCGTGGAGGCGGAATCTCATAACCGAGGCGGGCGAGGTGCTGGCGAGCGCCGTCGGTGGCGATGCGGCCCTGGGGCGTGCGGTCCAGGAACCCGAGGCGCAGGAGGAATGGCTCGTATACGTCCTCGACCGTCTCGGGCTCCTCGGCCAGGACGGCCGCGAGCGCCTGGACGCCGACCGGCCCGCTGCCGAACTTCTGGACGATCGCCGCGAGCAGCTTACGGTCCGTCCCGTCGAGCCCTTCGTCGTCGATCTCGAGGGCGGCGAGCGCCTTGTCCGCGGTGCGGGCGTCCACGCGGCCGTCGCCGTTGATCTGGGCGTAGTCGCGGACGCGCCGCAGCAGGCGGTTGACGACGCGCGGCGTTCCCCTGCCCCGCCGAGCGATGGCGGTGGCGCCGTCCGAGTTGAGCTCCACGCCGAGCAGGCTGGCGGACCGCACCACGATCGCGGTCAGGTCTGCGATGTCGTAGAAGTCGAGCCTGTACGTGGCCCCGAAACGGTCGCGCAGCGGGCTGGAGATGCGGCCGGCGCGTGTGGTGGCGCCGACGATCGTGAACGGCTTGAGGCTCAGGCGCAGGCTTCGCGCCGACGGTCCCTTGCCGATCATCACGTCGAGGGCGAAGTCCTCCATGGCCGGATACAGGATTTCCTCCACTGCCCGGTTGAGGCGGTGGATCTCGTCGATGAAGAGGACGTCGCGCTCGTCGAGGGACGTCAGGATGGCCGCCAGGTCCCCTGCCCGCTCGATCGCCGGGCCGCTGGCGTAGCGGATGTTCGTGCCGAGCTCGCGGGCGATGATCGTGGCGAGGGTCGTCTTGCCCAAGCCGGGCGGACCGTGGAGCAGGACGTGATCCGCGGCATCCCCTCTCTGGCGGGCGGCGCCGAGCAGGATGGACAGGTTCGCCTTGAGCTCGCGCTGACCGATGTATTCGTCGAGCGTCTTGGGTCGCAACGTCCGGTCGACGGCGACCTCTACCTCATCTTCGACTGCCGGCGTGAGTATTCGCGAGATGTCGGTCACGGGCGCTCGCTCATGCGCAAATCATATCAGATCGAACGGGCGTTCTAGAGCCGTGCGATGCCAATACCGGCCGGCCCGGAACTGCGCTGCCATTGTCGCCGTCCGAGGCCTTGGAGGCGGGTGCTGTGGCTAGCGGTATGAAGTGGCTCGGGCTCCTAATGGTGTCGGCATCCATGGCCGCCGGCTGTGCCGTGGTTCCCGAGCCTTCGGCCTCGCAGGGAGAAGGCGCGAACGGGGCGGACTCGCCATGTCCCGCCGTCTCTGCTTCGTCTTGCGGCGGGGGCGACCTGTCGGTCGATCGAAGCCCCTATGTGATCGCCGGGATGCAGGTCCCCGGCTTCTTTCCCGACATGGGCCAGCCGGGGTGGCAAACGGATGACGTGGCCCTTCGCGACGTTGTCGTCGTCGGCAAGGTGATCGCGAAAGACGCCGGTTTCTTCGCTCAGGCCAGAGATGTCTTTACGCCCTTCACCGTCGATATCGACCGAGTCATCCGCGGGGAAGCCCGCGTGGGCCACACGAGCGTCGCCATCGAGGGCGGCACGGTGGGCTGCTACACGCTTCATGTGGACGTTGCGCCGGCGCTCGAACCCGGCACGCGCTACGTGTTCTTTCTGAGCGACGGCGTGGGGGGCCAGCTGGCGCCCGGGAACGTGTTCGATGCTTGGCCCATCGACGCCGACAACGTCGTCAGGACCCTTCAAGGCCCGTTGCCGCTCGGAGCGTTGGTCGATAGGATCGATCGGCTCTCGGCCGTGCGGAGCTCCCCTACCCCCGCACCAACGTCCTGAGCGCCGCCTTCACTCGATCCTCCAGGCCCGGGCCGACCGTGAGGTCCGTCAACGCTTCTCGTGACGCCTGACGCGCCTCCCCGGCCGAGTAGCCGAGCGCGAGGAGCGCGGCCATCACTTCCGACTCGCCCGTGGCGGGCCCGCCCGCGGAGCCACCGGCCGCAACGCCCGCGGCCGCCACCTTTTCCTTGAGCTCGAGGACCACTCGTGCCGCCAGCTTCTTGCCCACGCCCGGCACGGCGGTCAGGAGCGCGAGGTCGTCCGAGAGGATCGCCAGCTGGAGGTCGCCCACGGCCCGCGATCCAACGATCCCGAGAGCCACCTTTGGTCCGACGCCCGTGACCGTGAGCAGCAGGCCGAAGAAACCCAGCTCTTCGGGCGTGCGGAAACCGTAGAGCGCCTGGAGGTCCTCACGCACCACGTGGTGTGTAAAGACCTTTAGCGAGCCCCCGACTGGAGTGGACGCAAGCACAGACGGCGCCGCGAAGACGCGATAGCCGACCCCTCCGACTTCCAGAATGAGTGAATCGGCGAAGACGGCACTGACGGTGCCGCCAAGTGAGGCGATCACGCCCCGGGCCCCTACGAAGCCGTCTTGGACTTGGGCTCGCGGACCGCGCGCCCGTCGAGGGGGACGCCCAGCCGCTCGCGGCGCAGGGCGTCTCGGACCGCCTTCTCGTAAGGGGTGACGCCGCCCGGCGCAGGCCTCAGGGCGGATCGGTCGAGTGCGCCGGTTGGGATGCGGCTGACCGATCGTTCGCGGTTCGCGACGCAGATCGCAATCGCCAGCGCGTCCGCGGCGTCGTCCGGTTCGGGCAATTCGGCCAACCCGAGGATCGCCTGTACCATCCGCCCCACCTGCGCCTTCGAGGCGGAACCGTGGCCCGCCGTGGCCACCTTGACCTCGTTGGGTGTGGCCTCGCGGATCTCCAGGTTGTGGAGTGCTGCGGCGAGAAGGACGACGCCCCTGGCCTGGCCGACGGCGAAGGCCGTTTGCACGTTCTTGGTGAAGAAGAGCCGCTCCACTCCGACGAGGGCGGGCGCGTGGAGCTCGATCAGGTCCGTGAGACTGAGATAGATCGACTCGAGCCGGTCGGGCAGCTCCATGCTCGAAGGCGTCGTGATGACGCCGTAGTCGATCGCGCGCAGTCGCGTGCCGGTCCGCTCTACGAGCCCGTAACCCAGCATCGCCGTTCCCGGGTCTATTCCCAGGATGATCACGCGCTGACCTCGGCCAGGATCTCTTCGGGGATGTCGAAGTTGGACGTGACGCGCTGGACATCGTCGTGGTCTTCGAGGATCTCGATCAGCCTTAGCGCCTGCCGGGCCTTCGATGCATCGAGCTCGACGGTGTTCTTGGGAGTCATGCTTAGCTCGGCCGACTCGATCTTGACGCCGGCCGCCTCGAGAGCCCGGCGAACGGCCTCCAGGTCTGTGGGCCTGGTGTACACCTCGACCTGCTCGCCCGATGAGTCCACGTCGTCCGCGCCGGCATCGATGGCGAGGAGTTCCAGCTCTTCAGCGTTGCCGCCGGCGACGAGGATAATGACGCCGCGCTGCTCGAACTGCCAGGCGACGCTGCCGGGAGCGGCCAGCTGCCCACCGGCCTTTGTCAGCACCGAGCGAATGTCCGCCGCGGTCCGGTTCTTGTTGTCCGTGGCCGTCTCCACGAGGATCGCGACGCCGCCGGGGCCGTAGCCCTCGTACGTTATCTCCTCGAACTGCTCGCCCTCACCCCCGCCGGTCGCCTTCTCGACGGCCCGCTTGATCGTGTCGAGCGGCATGTTGATGGCGCGCGCTCGCTCGATGGCGAGGCGAAGTCGGAAGTTGCCGTCTGGGTCACCGCCGCCAGCTCTTGCGGCGACGCTGATCTCGCGGCCCATCTTGGTGAAGACGGCGCCGCGCTTGACATCGTTGGCGCCCTTCTGGCGCTTGATCTGAGACCACTTGGAATGTCCTGACATCGGCCGGAGTATACCGCCGAACGGTGACCCCGAGCCGGCACCTTGCCAGCTCAACCCGGGTGAGCTGGGCGCGATCGGTGGATTCGGGCAAGCGGCCGCGCCAAGGCCGTTCAGTCATAGGTGACTCAACCGGCCGACGGGGCAGCCCTTTGGGGTCACTCGCGCCTGTCCCGGGGTCAGTTCAGTCATGGGTGACTCAAGCTGCCAACGTGACGGCTCGGTCGGGCTGACTGCGTCCTCTCCGTGGCCCGTTCAGTCATAGGTGACTATCAGGCGGGCCAAGGTGCCGACCGTCCCACCCGGCGTCGCCCCCTCCTCGTCCGCGGGGACGAGCAGGGATATCATGGCCGGGCGGCGGCAGCCCCCTCGTCACGCCGCCTTGTCCGATGCGATCTGAGCCACCAGAGGATCGATGAGCAGATGACAACCAAGAGTGTCGACCTCCCCCACCTTCGCAGCGTCGTTTTGGCCGCCCACGCCGGTGCCGGCAAGACGACGCTGGCCGAGAGGCTTCTCTTTGACGCCGGGGCCATCACGCGGCTCGGCCGCGTGGACGACGCCACGGCCAGCCTTGACTACGAACCCGAGGAGCAGAAGCGCAAGCAGTCACTCACCCTCGCCGTAGCCAGCCTGGAGCACGAGGGAACCCGGATACAGCTCGTCGATACCCCCGGATACGCCGACTTCGGGGCCGAGGTGGTCGAGGGATTCGCTGCGACGGACGCGGCCGTCCTGCTGATCGACGCGTCGGGCGGCGTCGAGGCGGGCCTCGAGTCTGCGGTCGCGCTGGCTCGGGGGAACGGCCGCCCGGCGCTCTTCTTCATCAACAAGTGCGATCGCGAGAACGCGAACCCCGCGGCCGCCCTGGACGCGCTCCGGAAGGCCTTCGGCCAGAAGATCGCGCCGCTCCACGTCGCCATCGGTTCGGCCGATTCGTTCACCGGCTACGTGGACTTGCTGCACCGCAAGGCCTACCAGATGCAGGGCGGCAAGGAAATCGAGGTCGCCGTCCCGGCGAACCTGGCGGACGAGGTGGCCGCGCGCCGCGACCAGCTGCTCGAGGCGGCGTCCGAGGCCGACGACGACGTCATGACGAAGTACCTCGAGGCGAGGAGATCACCGACGCGGAGTTCGAGACGTGCCTGCACAAGGCCATTCGATCCGGCATGGTGGCGCCGGTCATGGTCGGCAGCGCGTCGAAAGACATCGGCGTTCGGGCGCTGATCAGCGCGATGGTGCACTACCTGCCTTCACCTGCCGAGCTCGGTGAGTTCGTCACGACTGACTCGAAGGGCAAGGAAGTGAAGCTCGTTCCGGATGCGACGGGACCGCTCGTAGCCCGCGTTTTCAAGACGACCGCCGACCCGTTCGTCGGCCGGCTCACCTACCTGCGGGTCCTCTCCGGGACGCTCCAGGGCCAAGGTCAAGGCTGGAACTCCACCCGGAACGAGGCCGAGCGCCTGGGCCAGCTGCTCCTGCTCCATGGCAAGGATCAGGAGACGGTCGGCCAGCTCCATGCCGGCGAGATCGGCGCCGTGGCCAAGCTGACCGTGACCGGGACGGGCGACACCCTGTGCTCCAGCCGCGATCAGGCCTATGTCCTCCCGGCACTCACCTTCCCGGTCCCGACGCTCCAGGTGGCAATCGAGCCGCAGACCAAGGCCGACCTCGACAAGATGGGCACGGCGCTCCAACGCATGCTCGAAGAGGAGCCGTCCGCGCGCGTCATCCGCAGCGAGACGGGCGAGCAGGTCCTCGTGGCGACGGGCGATGCCCACGTCGCGGTGCTTGGCGAGCGGCTCAAGCGCAAGTTCGGCGCGGCGATCGTCACCAAGACGCCGAGGGTTCCCTACAAGGAGACCATTCGCGGCAAGACCCAGAGTCACGGCCGATACAAGAAGCAGACGGGCGGCCACGGCATGTTCGGCGACGTCTGGATCGAGATCGAGCCGAACCACGGTGGGGGCGTCGAGTTCGCCGAGCATGTAGTCGGGGGCACGGTGCCCAAGAACTTCTTCCCGGGCGTCGAGAAGGGCATCCGCGAGGCGGCGGCCGAAGGCGTCCTGGCGGGCTACCCGCTCAGCGACTTCAAGGCAACCCTGTACGACGGCTCGTTCCACGCGGTCGACTCCAATGAGCTCTCGTTCAAGATCGCCGCTTCGATGGCACTCAAGCAGGGTGTCCTCGAGTGCAAGCCGGCCCTGATGGAGCCGATCATGACCGTCGAGATCCGGATCCCCGAGGCGTACATGGGTGACGTCAACCGCGACCTCAACGGTCGCCGAGGTCGCGTCCTGGGCATGGACACCAAGGACGGCATGCAGATCATCACGGCCAGCGTTCCCCAGGCCGAGCTGTTCACGTACGCCACGGAGCTGCGCTCGCTGACCGGCGGACGTGGCACGTTCACGGCCACGCTGGACCGCTACGAAGACGTGCCGCAGCACATCGCCGAGAAGGTGATCGAGGCCCACAAGAAGGCGCAGGAGGCCGCGCACAAGGAGTAGGCGCGCACGTCGAGTCGGCGCCCTGCCGACACGAGTAGCGGGTCCCATACCGGCTGGAAGGGCGGAACCGTCGTGCTAGGATAAAACCGACCGTTCGGTCGGTTTTGGATCGGAGCGCGGCGTTGAGTCCCACGCGTGTCTCTATCGAGCCCACGGAGAAGAGCCGAGCCCGTCGGGACCAGATCCTCGATGCGGCTTTCACCACGTTCGCCCACCGCGGCTTCCGCGAGGCCTCGATGGACGAGATTGCCACGGCGGCCAACACCTCCAAGGGCGGGGTCTACTTCCACTTCCCAACAAAGGACACGATCTTCCGCGAACTGATGCGTACGACCGCCGACAGGCTGGCCGGCAAGGTCGAACGCGCGGTCGCAGCAGAGACGGACCCGATCGCCAGGGCCGAGGCCGGCATACGGACGGTGCTGCTGGCCTTCGCGGGCCACCGAACGACCGCCCGCCTTCTCCTCATCGACGCAGTTGCGGCCGGGCGCGCTTTCCAGACCGAGACCGCCATCATGCACGCCCGATTCGCAGGTCTCATCCGTGGGTACCTCGAGGAAGCCCAGGCCGCCGGCACCATTCCGGAGCTCGACGCCGAGACGACCGCGCGGGCCTGGTTCGGGGCGCTCAGCGAGATCGTCTCGCGCTGGCTGCTCGAGGAGAAGCCGGGACGCCTCGAGGACTCGTACCCGGTCCTTCGCGCCGTGCTACTGCGCAGCGTGGGTGTATCGGAGGCGCGTATCGCGGCGGGCGATCCGGCGTGGCACGGCACGGCCGCCGTCCGGTCTCGGTGACCGTGACGGGCGGGGCCTCTGGCGCGGCCGCATCGACGCCCCGGCCGGTTGAGTCGGAGGGCACGGCGCCGCCGCCGATCTCGGCCGTGCTGAGGTCGCTGGCGGAGCGTGGGGACGGCGAGGGCGACAACGACGCCGCCGGCGGGCTGGTCAGCGCCACTTTCGGTCTGGGCTCGTCGCTGCCCCTCGATCCAGTCGATGTGTTCGCAGCTGCGTTGCGCTCGAACCTGGAACCGTCGCTCTGGCTGCAACCCGCCGATGGGCTCGCGATGGTTGGCGTCGGCCAGGCCTGGTCGATCCGAGCGTACGGCCCAGATCGCTTTCGCGCGATCGCAGATGGATGGGAACGGCTGCTCGCCGGCGCGCGGCTCCGCGGCAACGGCTCGGCGGGTCGCGGGCTCGGTCCTTTGCTGATCGGCGGCCTCGGCTTCACAGGTGAGCCGCCTGCGGACGCGGCGTGGTCGCCCTTCGGTGCCGCCTCGATGTCGGTGCCGGAGCTGCTGCTGCTCCAGACCCCCGCGGGCAGCTGGCTCACGACGTCCTTCAGGAGGCTCGGCAAGGCCGGCAGCTCGAAACCCGGCGAACTCGAATTGCCCGATCGGCTGGACCGCATCTGGGCCGACCTCGTGGCTCAAGCGACTGCCGACGCTGCATCTGCCGGAGCCGGAACCGACCGCGTACACCTCACGATCGTCGCGGAACATCCGGACCGCCGCACCTGGGACCGGCTGGTGGATCGCTTCGCCGGAGCCGTCGGGCGCGGTAGGTTGGACAAGGTGGTTCTGGCCAGGCGGCTCGATCTGACCTCACCCGTGGTTATCGACGCCGTCTCTGCCGTGCGAAGGCTGGCGACCGGCTCCCCCACCTCGACCACCTACGCGATCGTCCGCGGCGGCAGCGTCTTCCTCGGCGCGACGCCGGAGCGTCTGATCTCAACGCAGGGCAACGACTTCCAGACCGTCGCTATCGCCGGATCGATCCGCCACGATGACGACGCCGCCGAGGAAGCAGCGCTGGCGGCCGAGCTGCTGTCCAGCGACAAAGACCGGGAGGAGCACGAGATCGTCGTGGAGATGCTTCGTACGATGCTCGAGCCGGCCGCGTCGGAGATCCACATTGCGGCCTCGCCGGTTGTGGCCACCTTCGGGACGGTGCAGCACCTCGTGACCACGGTGACCGGGCGCCTCCGAAACCGGGCCGGCATCTTGAGCCTGGCCGGGCTCCTCCACCCGACCCCGGCGGTCGGCGGCGAGCCCCGGGCGCTCGCGCTGGAGCTCATCTCAGAACACGAGGGCTTCGAACGCGGCTGGTACGCCGGTCCGCTTGGCTGGGTCGGAGCCGACGGCGACGGTGAGTTCGTGGTGGCCCTGCGCTGCGCCGTCGTTTCAGGCCGCAACGCAGCGCTGTTTGCCGGCTGCGGCATCGTGGCCGACTCGGATCCCGGCCGCGAGTGGGAGGAGTCGAGGAACAAGATGCAGGTCGTGGCTTCCGCGCTGGGAGAGTTCCAGCCATGAACGGCATGCCGCCCGGTGCCAATTTGAACACCGTCGATCCGTTGCGAGCCTTCGTCGAAGAGCTGGCCCGGGCCGGCGTCGCCGAGGTCGTGATCTGCCCTGGATCGCGATCGACACCGCTCGCCCTGGCCCTGCACGCCCATCCCGAGCTGCGGTGTCGCGTCCTGCTCGACGAGCGCGCAGCGGGCTTCTTCGCACTGGGGATGGCCCGCGCCAGCCGGCGGCCGGTCGCCGTCCTGTGCACCTCTGGGACCGCGGCGGTGAACTTGACGCCGGCCGTCGTGGAGGCCTTCCACGGTCGGATCCCGCTCGTCCTGCTGACCGCCGACCGACCGCCCGAGCTTCGCGATCGCGGCGCAGCGCAGACGATCGACCAGGTTCGGCTCTACGGAACTCAAGTCAAGTGGTTCGTCGACGTGCCGGTTCTCGACGCCGCGCCGGATCTCCTCGCCCACGTTCGGTCTCTCGCCGGGCGGGCTGTTGCGACCTCGTTGGCGGCACCGCGCGGGCCCGTCCACTTGAACTTCCAGCTCAGGGAGCCGCTCATCCCTGATGGTCCGCTCGGGCCGCTGGCCGACGATCCTCACGACCGCGCGGTCCTTGCGGGGCCTGGTGTTCCCTTCATCGACGCGATCGCAGGCAGCGCCACTCTCTCGCCCGCTGAGCTGAGAAACCTGGCCGCGACGCTGGCGACGATCGAGCGCGGGCTGATCGTGGCAGGACCGCAGGAAGATCCGGCTTTCCCGGCTGCGGCGGCGCGGCTCGCCGCCACGACCGGTTACCCGATCCTCGCCGATCCTCTCTCGCAGGTGCGCGTGGGGCCGCACGACCGTTCTCACGTGATCGCCCGGGGCGACCTGATCACGCGGCCGGGGAGCTGGATCGAGGCCCATCGCCCGGAGATGGTGATCCGATTCGGCGCCATGCCCACCTCGAAGCCAATCCTGGAGATGCTCCGTCTGGTTCGACCGGCGCTGCTCGTCGTCGATGGCGGGGGCGGCTGGAGAGAATCCGCACTCCTGCCGGCGACCTTCATCCACGCCGACGAGGTCGCCGTTGCAGACGGCCTGGCTGACGTACTGGCTCGAACGGGCACGACGACGGCCGCAGAGTCGGCGTCGAGTTGGACAGCCGATTGGTTGGCAGCCGACCGGACCGCGAGCGACGCCCTGGCGGCCTGGCTTGATCGCCCGGCGGTTGCGGCAGAGCCTCTCGAGCCTCGCCCCTTCACGCTCCTCGCCGACCTGATGCCGGACGGTGGAGTGCTCTGGGCCGGCAGCTCGATGCCGGTGCGCGACATGGACGCTTACCTGGCAAGCGGACCGCGGGCGATCCGTTGCCACTCGAATCGCGGCGCGAACGGGATCGACGGGGTCGTGTCGAGCGCGCTCGGGGCCGCGGCGGCCGAGACCGGCGCAGTGGTCCTCGTCGTTGGCGACCTCTCGTTCCTCCACGACCTGACGGCGCTGGTTACCGCCCGGCTGAACGGGCTGTCCGCCACGATCGTCCTGGTCAACAACGACGGCGGTGGGATCTTCTCCTTCCTGCCGCAGGCGTCCACGGTCAATCCGGGCGTTGGGTTGCCGGAGGCCTACGAGGAGCTGTTCGGCACTCCGCACGGCGTTGATTTCGGGCCGGTCGTCCGCGCCCTCGGAGCCGAACATGCGTTGGTCGGGGCCGGCGACCTGCGTGCCGCCCTGGCCGAATCCATCGGAGCCGCGGGCGTCCGCGTCCTCGAGATCCGGACCGACCGAGCCAAGAACGTGGTCCTCCACCGCGAGGCGGCGGCCGCGGTTGCCGCCGGACTGGACGCGCTTCAGGGCGGAGAATCCCGGCCGTGAGCCTGCTACAGGTCGACGGCATTCGCTACGAGGTCCGCCTCGGAGGGAGTGGCCAGCCACTCCTGCTGCTGCACGGCTTCACCGGCCGGGGGGCGGCCTGGGCGCCTCACCTGCCGGCTCTGAGGCGGGTATCGACGACCATCCAGGTCGACCTGCTCGGCCACGGCCGGTCGGACGCACCGGCCGATCCGGCCCGGCATGCGGCCGCAAGACAGGCGGCGGATCTGGCCGAGATCCTCCGCCGAGTCGCCGGCCGGCCCGCCGACGTCATGGGCTATTCGTTCGGAGCCCGCGTCGCCCTGGCGCTCGCCATCGCCCAACCGTCGGCCGTCCGCCGGCTCGTCCTGGAGAGCCCGTCTGCCGGCATCGCCGATCCGTCCGAACGCGCAGCGCGGCGCGCTACCGATGAAACCCTCGCCGATGCGATCGAGCAGGACGGAATTTCCAATTTCCTAGCCCATTGGGAGAGCTTGCCGCTCTTCGCCACGCAGGCTGCGCTGCCGGATGCGACTCGGAGGCGACTCCACGCCGAGCGGCTTCGCAACAGCGCCCGCGGCCTGGCAGGAAGCCTTCGCGGCGCCGGACAGGGCGCCATGACTCCGCTGCACGACCGCCTTCGCGAGGTCGTGGCACCGACGCTCGTCGTCTGTGGCGCGTTGGACCCCGTTCGGGGGCGGGCGGAGTTCGTCGCGGCTCGCATTCCGGGCGCCCGGCTGGAAGTCGTCGACGACGCAGGCCACGCACCCCACCTCGAGTTCCCGGCCAGGTTCCGGGCCCTGGTCCTGCCCTTCATCACGGCGCCGGAGGCGTCGGCCACAATTCCAGTCCCCGAGGAGGTCGCCTGAATGGCCAGCATCACCTGGACGCAAGTCACCGAGTACAGCGACATCCTCTACGAGCATTCGGGCACTGGGATCGCTCGGGTGACCATCAATCGACCGCAGGTCCGCAACGCCTTCAGGCCGGAGACGGTTCAGCAGTTGATCGACGCCTTCTACCGGATCCGAGACGACGCCTCGATCGGCTGCGTTCTCCTGACCGGAGCGGGCGACGAAGCTTTCTGCGCCGGCGGCGATCAGAACGTCCGAGGCCAGGGTGGGTACGTTGGCGGCGACGGCATCGCCCGCCTCAACGTCCTCGACCTGCAACGGCAGATCCGTTCCCTGCCGATCCCCGTGATCGCCCTCGTGAACGGCTACGCCATCGGCGGCGGCCAGGTCCTGCACGTCGTCTGCGATCTGAGCATCGCCAGCGAAAACGCCATATTCGGGCAGGTCGGGCCGCGCGTCGGCAGCTTCGACGCCGGCTTCGGGGTCGGACTGCTGGCCCGCCTCGTAGGCGACAAGAAGGCCCGCGAGATCTGGTTCCTGTGCCGCCGGTACACGGCCCAGGAGGCGCTGGCGATGGGCCTCGTCAACAAGGTCGTCCCTCTACCCGAGTTGCAGGCCGAGGGCGTGGCCTGGGCGGACGAGATCCTGGCCATGAGCCCGACGGCCATCCGCTTCCTCAAGGCTTCGTTCCTCGCCGCGACCGACGGACTGGCCGGTCTGCAGGAGATGGCCGGCAACGCGACAGGTCTCTACTACACGACCGAGGAAGCAGCCGAAGGCTCGAAGGCCTTCCTCGAGAAGCGCAAGCCGGACTTCTCGCGCTTCCCACGGCGGCCATGAGCCTCGCATCGCTTCCGGGCTCTCGCACCTGGCTGCTGGCTATCCGCCCGGCGACTCTGCCGGCCTCGGTCAGCGGCGTCGTAGTCGGGCTGGGAGCGGCCCTGGCGACGGGCGCCGCGTTCCGCCTGGACACAGCTCTCGGGTGCCTGGCCGTGGCTCTCCTTCTGCAGGTTGCGGCCAACCTGGCCAACGACCTATCGGACTTCCGGAGAGGGGCCGACAATGCCGATCGGTTGGGCCCAACCAGGGTCGCGGCGGCCGGGCTGGTGACGGTTCGCCAGCTCCAGGCCGCGATCGTCCTGGTTCTGGCCGTCGCCGCCGTAGTCGGCCTGTGGCTGGCCATGGTCGGCGGGCCGGCGATCCTGGCGCTCGGCGCCGCCGCAATCCTCGCCCTGCTCGGCTACACGGGGGGTCCATTCCCTTACGGCTACCGCGGCCTGGGGGAGGTCTTCGTCTTCATCTTCTTCGGACTTGCGGCCGTCGTCGGAACCGCCGAACTCCAGTCGGGCCGGGTGGAAGCCCTGTACGCGCTGGCCGCGGTCCCAGTCGGCACTCTGACGACCGGCATCCTCGTGATCAACAACCTGCGCGACACGACGACTGACAGGGCGGCCGGCAAGCGGACGCTGGCCGTGACATTCGGCGAAGCCTTTGCCAGGGCCGAGTATGCCGCCTGTCTCATCCTCGCCTGGATCGTGCCAGTCGGGCTGGTGGCGGCGCGGTCGGCCGACATGGCGGTCGGTGCCGGGCCGACGGCGTTGCTGCCGCTCCTGACCGTCCCGGTGGCACTGCCGCTCCTGCGGACCGTCTACGGCGAAGGCGATCCGCGCCGGCTCAATCCGGTATTGCGAGGGACCGCCAGGCTGACGCTAGCCTTCGCGGTCCTCTTCGCGGTCGGCCTGGCGCTGGGCCGGTAGCGACGTGAACTGCGACCTGCCATCGGTCGCCCGGGCCGAGGCGTTCCACGTCTGCGTGCCGTTCCGGCGGCCGTTTGCGACGGCTCGAGGCATCGTCACGGTGCGCAGTTCGTGGATCCTGCGGTTGTGCGACAGCGAGGGCCGGACCGGCTTAGGCGAGATCGCCCTGGATCCGTGCGCATCCAGCACTGAGGAGAGCCGCCTGGCAGGGGTCTTGCGTGAAGCGCTCGGGATCGTCGCGGCCGGACGGCTTCCGCACTGGAACCATCCCACCGATGCCGGGCCGGAATCGCGGGCGGTTCGAGCTGGCCTGGACGAGGCCGTGGAGGCGCTGGGGCGAGCCGCCCTGGCCGTCGCGCCGGACCCACGTCGAGCGGCATCCGTGGCCGTCAACGCAACGCTGGACGTCGTGGACCCTAGAGGGGCTGCCACAGCTGCCGCTCGGGCCGCCGCCGACGGCTTCCGTTGCATCAAGCTGAAGGTCGGCCCGGAGCCGGTGGCCCCCCTCGTCGACCGCGTCGCGGCCGTGAGGGCCGCCGTTGGCGCATCGGTTGGGCTCAGGCTCGATGCCAACTGCAGCTGGGGTCTTGCGATGGCGGTGGAGCGGCTTGATGCCCTCACGGCCTTCGAGATCGAGTATGTCGAGCAGCCGCTGGCGCTGGCGGACCTCGACGGCCACGCCCGGCTCCGGCGCGAATCCCCGATTCCGATAGCCCTGGACGAGTCCGTCTATTCCGACGCGGCCGCCGCCGCCATTCTCTCCGCCGATGCAGCCGACGTGCTGGTCGTCAAGCCGGCCCGGGTCGGCGGGCCGGCGGTGGTTCGAGAGATCGCTGCACGGGCTGCCGCTGCCGGCGTGCCGCTGGTACTGAGCACCTTCTTCGAGACCGGCGTCGGGACCGACGCGGCCGTTCGGGCTGCGGCTGGGCTCCCCCGAGTCGGGCCAGAACGCGCCCACGGTCTCGGCACCGCCGGCTTGCTGGTTCACGATCTTCTTCAGGTACCAACCCCGGTGGTAGGTGGCCGGATCGCGCTGCGGGAGATTGCCCTTGTCGACGAGGCGGCCCTCAAGCGTTACACGGTGGAGCAGATGGGACCCAACCCATGAGCCGCGACATCGGCTCGGGGCCCTCGATCCCCCTGCTGCCGTCGGCGGCACGCGTCAACGCGCTGGAACGGGCCGGCTCCCCGGCGATAATCGACGGGACGCTGAGCTGGACCTGGCGGGAACTGGACTCCCGAGCGGACGCGGTTGCCTCGGGATTGGCCGACGCCGGCATCACCCGGGGCAGCCGGGTCGCGCTACTTGCCCAGACGAGAGCCGCAGCCATCGCCTTCTTGTACGGCGCCGAGCGCGCCGGGGCCGCCGTCGTGCCGCTCAACGCACGGCTGGCCGCCGCCGAACTGAGCGGATTCCTGGCCGATACCGGCGTGACTGCCATTGTAGCGTCGCAGGAGATGTCCACTCGGGCTGGCCTGCTTGCTCGCCAGGTTCTCTCGCTGGAGGCGCTGGCGGAATGGCCCGCCGCCGCCATGCCGCAGCCGGGACTCGCTGTTCCAGGCGACCCGGCCGTCATCGTCGCCACCTCGGGCACGACGGGCAGGCCGAAGGCCGCCCTTCTCACTCACGGCCAGATGGCGGCAAGCGCCGCCGCCTGGAACGACTTCCTCCCGCAGGCGACCGGCTGGCTCACTTCACTATCGCTCGCCCATGTCGGTGGGCTCGGGATCGTCTGGCGAGCGGCCCTGTCTGGTGTACCGGCGGTAGTCCCGCCTACGGGCGACGCCGCCTCGCTCCTGCGCGCGGCGTCCCAGCCACGGGTCAGTCACGTCTCGGTAGTGGGGGTACAACTCGCCCGACTCCTGGACGAAGCCGGCGGCGGACCGGCCCCATCGAACTTGCGTGCCGTGTTGCTCGGAGGCGGCCCCATCGGCCCCGGCCTTGTCTCCAGGGCGCTGACTCTCGGATGGCCGATGGTCCCGACATACGGAATGACTGAGTCCGCCTCCGGCGTCACCGCCCTGGCGACGGCCGAAGCCGTAACCAGACCCGCCTCCTCAGGCAGACCGTTGCCCGGCGTTGAGCTGCGGATCGCGCATCCCTCGAGCGACGGCATCGGGGAGATCGAGGTCAGGGGGCCGAGCCTCTTCTCGGGTTACGTCGGCCGGCCGGCCGAAACCGCGGCCTCGTTCGACGCCGATGGCTGGTACCGGACCGGCGACCTCGGCAGCGTCGACACGGACGGCTACCTGGCAGTGGCGGATCGACGCCTGGACCTGATTATCTCCGGCGGCGAGAACGTCTACCCGGCCGAGGTCGAGGCGGTACTGACGAGCCACCCGGCCATCGCCGATGCTGGCGTCGCCGGCCGGCCGGACCGGACATGGGGCGCGGTCCCGGTCGCCGTCGTGACCATTCGCTCGGGCATGGCGGTCACGGACGAGGAGATCCTGGTCTACTGCCGCAGCCGGCTGGCCGGATTCAAAGCGCCAGTCGCCATCGTCCGTGTTCCGGAAGTACCCCGCCTGGGCACGGGCAAGCTGGACAGGCGGGCCGTCCGTCAGCTCCTGTCGATCGGAGAGACCGGCGCGCCAGGCGGAGTCAGGCCGCAGCCGACACCACCCGTCCGCTATCTGAACCGCCCGGACGGCGTCCGGGTCGCCTACCGGGTGCTTGGGGCTCCTCCGGTCGGTTTCGAAGACGGCGCAAGGCGGCCGGTCGTCCTGCTCCTGCATTCCACGCTGTCATCTGGATGGCAGCTGAAGGGGCTGGCCCGGCTGCTTGCGGCATGGGCGACCGTGATCTTGCCCGACAGACGCGGCAGCGGCGGCAGTCGTCTGCCAGATCCCGGGCCGGTCGACCTCGACGATCAGCTCGCCGACGTCATTGCACTCTTAGATGAAGTCGGCGCGGACCGCGTCACCGTCCTGGGTCATAGTTACGGAGCCATCGTGGCTCTCGCGCTCGCGCGCTCCCAGCCGGAACGGGTCGAAGCGGTGGTCGCATACGAGCCGTCGCTTCTGACCGTCTTGCCTCCCGGCGAACTGGGTACCCTCGCGGGCGTTGCACGAGCCGTGGTTTCGGCTCATGCGGCCGGCGGCGCCTCCGCTGCCGCCGAGGTCTTCCTGCGAGCCATCGGCGCCGTGGAGGCGCTGAGCGCAGCTTCGCCCTCCACGAGGGCCGCTCTTCTGCGCGAGGGCGACGGGGTGCTCGCGGATGTAGGCGCGATAGGCTCCGCGACCGTCGACCTGGCCGGCGTCGTCTGTCCTGTGGCTCTCGTAACCGGGGACGCAAGCGCGAGCTTCTATGCGTCGATCGCCGACGCGGCGTCCCGGTCGATGCCGCGAGCCGAGCGATTGAGGCTGCCCGGGTTAGGTCACGAGGCTCCGATCACGCAGCCGGCGGCGCTGGCCAAGTTGGTGCGCCGTGCGGCCACGGGCTCGCGGGTTCCGTAGCCGTCTGGTTCAACGCGCGGCAGCGGCTTGTCGGGCGATCAGCCGGCGCGATTCAGGCGGATCGCACTCGCCAGGTCCAGGCGGCCCTCGTAGATCGCGCGGCCGAGCACCGCACCGACGCAACCAATGGCCCGAACCGCCGAGACGTCCTCGAGCGACGCGATGCCCGCGGAGGCCACGATCTCGCCGAAACCGAGCCCCACCACACGCTCCAACAGGCCAAGGTTCGGCCCGGCGAGCAGGCCGTCACGCTCGATCGCAGTCACGATGAATGTTCGGGCGCCGCGAGCAGACAGTTCCGCAAGGGCATCCTCGACCGCCACACCCGACGCGCCCGGCACCCAGCCCTGACCCACGGCGATGCCATCGCGCACGTCAAGGGCTATGGCGATGCGATCGGGACCGAAACGGGCGACCAGCCGCTCGACCAGGCCCGGGTCACGAAGGGCGGCGGTGCCCAGGACCGCCCGTGCCGCGCCGGCCATCAGAACGGACTCCACCGCCGCCTCGTCCCGGAGCCCGCCGGCGACCTCGCAGGCCACCCGATCCCCCACCGCCGCCACGATTCTGCCCACGGCGCCGGTCTGGCGGCGAGCCCCGTTCCGCGCCCCGTCCAGGTCCACGACGTGGATCCATTCAGCCCCGGCAGCGGCGAAACGAAGCGCCACCTCGGCCGGATCGGCCCCGTAGATCGTCTCGCGCGCGAAGTCGCCCTCTGAGAGCCGCACGACCCTCCCGCCGCGAAGGTCGATTGCCGGCAGGAGTGCGAACCGCACCGGCTTACCAGGTTGCATGCGTTGTAGCATGCTACTATGCTACTACATGAGCACGAGCCGGGGAGCCGGAGAGACTGCCGCCAGTTGGAAGACCACGAGGAACGACGATGAGCGCAATGGAAGCCTGGCGCAACGAGGCCGTCCGAGAGCTGTTCGGGGCGATCCTGCGTCTGGAAACGCCCGACGAAGCCTCTGCCTTCTTCCGCGACCTTTGTACGTTGGGCGAGCTTCACGACATGGCCCAGCGCTGGGCGGTCGTCCGGCTCCTCGACGCCGGGATGCACTACGCCGAGATTTCGAGCCGGACCGGGGCCAGCACGGCGACGATAACCCGCATCGCCCAATGGCTCCACCACGGCGAGGGCGGGTATACCAGGGCGCTGGAACGGCTGCGAGACACCCAGGCACCCCCAACCGGTGAGTTGAGCCGATGACCCGACGCTTGAGGCTGGCCATCCCCAACAAAGGCCGGCTGGTCGAACCGACGGTCGCTCTCCTGCGCGATGCGGGGCTGATGTTCGAGGCCGACGAGCGGGCGCTCGTGGCGCGTGTCCAGAACTTCGACCTGGACATCCTTTTCGTGCGCACCAACGACGTCGTCGAGTTCGTGAACGACGGCGTCGCCGAGCTCGGCGTCACCGGGCTCGATCTCGTGGCGGAGTCGGGCTCTGACGTGCCGCAGCTCCGCACTCTCGGCTACGGGAAATGCCGGCTTACCGTCGCGGTTCCAAACGACTCGCCCTTTCGGGCGGCCGAGGACCTGGCCGGGCTGCGTGTCGCCACGTCGCACATCTTCCTCACGAAGCGGTTCTTCGAGGGGCGATCGATCCCGGTCGACGTCATCCCTGTGTCGGGAGCGGCGGAAGTCGCGCCGCGGTTGGGTCTGGCCGAGGCCATAGTCGACCTCGTCTCCACAGGCTCGACGCTTGTCGTCAACGGCCTGAAGCCGATCGAAGAGGTGTTCGCCTCCGAGGCGGTCCTGCTGGCCAACAAGACCGCCCTGCGCGATCGGTCTGATGACATCGAGACCATCAGGACGATGCTCGGAGCGACGCTTGCGGCCCGCGACCGCAAGTACCTGATGATGAATGCGCCAAAGGCGAAACTCGCCGAGCTCGAGGACCTGCTGCCGGGTCTCGAGTCGCCTTCGATCATTCCGCTGGCGCACGAAGGCATGTGCGCCATCCACTCGGTCGTCGACGCCGATCAGGTCTGGTCGCTGCTGCCGCGCCTCAAAGCCGCCGGCGCCTCCGGCATTCTCATCCTGCCCATCGAGAAGCTCGTCTCATGAGCGGCTCACCCGTGACCCTCCGCCGGCTCGACCTGTCCCGCGCCGACTCGGACCCCGCGGTCACGGCCGAGATTCGCGCCCTCATGCGCCGCGGCGCGGTGCCAGACGGCCGCGTGCGCGAAGACGCGCGGGCGATCCTGGCCCGGGTGAAGTCGGGCGGCGATGCCGCGGTTCGCGCGGCCAACGCCAGGTTCGGTGGCGGACGCGCGGGCGGAGAGCTCATCGTCACGCGCGCCGAGATGGAGTCGGCACGAGATGCGCTATTGCCACGCATCCGGTCCGGCCTCGAGCAGATGATCGAGAACATCCGCCGCTTCGCTGAGACGGAGCTGCCGGAGACTCGGACCACGACCATCGTCCCGGGCGTCGAGATCGAGCGGCGCTGGGTCCCCCTGGCGCGTGTCGGCGTCTATGCACCGGGCGGTTCCGCCGCCTACCCCAGCTCACTGTTGATGGGCGTCGTTCCCGCCAGGGTCGCCGGAGTGGGCACGGTCGTCGTCACGTCGCCAGCCGACGCCGACGGCCGGCTCAACGCCACCCTTCTGGGTGCGGCCGGGCTCGTGGGTGTCGACACCTTCGTCGTTGCGGGTGGCGCGCAGGCAGTCGGGGCGCTCGCGTACGGCCTGCCGGAGGCGGGCGTTGCACCCGTGGACCGGATCGTCGGCCCCGGCAACGCCTGGGTGACAGCCGCCAAGCTGGAGGTCTTCGGCGAGTGCGGCATCGACCTCCCCGCCGGTCCCTCCGAGGTCATGGTCGTCGCCGACACCACCGCCGATCCGATGCACGTCGCCTCGGACCTGCTCTCTCAGGCCGAGCACGGCCCCGACTCCCCTGCCCTTCTGGTCACCTGGGACGCCGCCTTCGCCGCCGCAGTGGAGGCGGAGCTCGACGTTCAGCTCGCCACGGCCGCGCGGCACGAGATCCTGCGGCGCTCCCTGGCTGCCTGTGGGCTCGTCGTGCTCGCGCCGGATCGCGACGCGGCAATCGCGTTCGTGAACGGCTACGCACCGGAACACCTCTCCGTGGTCGTGGACGACGTCGAGGAGGCCGTGGCGCGGCTGCGGAACGCGGGGTCGCTCTTCGTCGGCCCGTACGCGCCCGAGTCGGCCGGCGACTATGCGTCGGGCGCCAACCACGTCCTGCCGACGGGTGGGCTCGCCCGCTCCAGCGGCGCGCTCTCCACCGAGAGCTACGGCAAGTTCATCCAGGTTCAGCGGATCAGCCGCTCGGGCCTGGCAGCCATTCGCGAATCGGTCGAGGCCATCGCCGAGGCCGAGGGTCTGATCGCCCACAAAAGGGCCGTCGAGGTCCGGTTCGAGGGGACCGAATGAGCGCGCCTGTCCTGCCGACCTACGTGTGGGAGCCAACGACCAACTTCCTCGCGGCGAAGTACGACCTGCCCCGCGAATCGATCGTTCGGTTCGACGTCAACACTTCGCCAGTCCCGCCGGACCTGAGCGACGTGCTGGCCGGGTCGTTCGACCCGCCGCTGTGCGAATACCCGCCGAGCGACTATGCCGCGCTGGTCGCGGCCGCAGCCGCGGCATACGGAGTGGCGCCGAACGAGCTCCTGCCGACCGCCGGCGCCGACGAGGCCCTGGATCTGGTCGCGCGCGCCACGCTGCGCGAGGGCTCGGTCGCCGTCGTCGCCACGCCGACCTACGCGATGTACCGGATCGTCTCCGAACAGCGTGGTGCGAGCGTCGTGGCAGTGCCGCGTCTGGGTCCGGACGCGGCCTTCGGGCTCGACATCCCGGCCCTCGCCGTGGCTGCAAGGACAGCCGGGCTGGTATGGCTGTGCGAGCCTAACAATCCAACCGGAGCGTTCGAGCCACCCGAACGAATCGGCCAGCTGCTGGCGACGCTCGAGTCTGACGCCGCCCGTGAGGGCCGCATCCCGCCGGTCGTTGCCATCGACGAGGCCTACTCTGAGTTCGTGGGCCGCACCGTCCTCCCGCTTCGCCGCGACTACCCAAGGCTGGTCGTGGTCCGAACCCTGAGCAAGGCCCACGCGCTGGCGGGGGCACGGGTTGGGTTCGCGATCGCCCGGCCGGAGACGCTGGCGCCGATTGTCTCCTTCCGCGCCCCGGCTTCCGTGGGCACCGTATCGGCTGCCCTTGCCGCGGCCTCGCTTCGGCGGCCCGAGCTTGCCGCCGCGAACGTTGCCCGGATCGCCGTCCAGCGGGATCGACTGACGAGGGAGCTTGCCGCGCTCGGATGGCAGCCTTACCCATCGCAATCGAACTTCATCCTGGTCCGGTTCGGCTCACCGGCCGGCGCGGCCGCAGCTGCCGAGACGCTGCTTCGTCGAGGCCTCGTGCCACGCACGTTCGACGCGGATCACCCATTCGCAGACTGCCTCCGTCTGACCGTCCGGTCGACGCACGAGAACGATCGCCTAATCGAAGCAGCCACGGGGGTTCCCGCATGAGCAACCGGATCGGCTCGGTCCTCGCCTCTGGGGCGCGCTGGGCAACCGTGTCGCGGTCGACCCGCGAGACTCAGATCACGGTCACCCTCAAGCTCGACGGCACGGGCGAGACGGAGATCGAGACGGGAGTCGGGTTCTACGACCACCTGCTCAACTCGCTGGCCCACCACGCCCTGTTCGACCTGGAGATCAAGGCCACCGGCGACCTCGTGATCGATGAGCACCACACCGTCGAGGACGTGGCGCTGACCCTCGGCGCGGCGCTGGCCGAGGCTCTGGGCGATCGATCGGGCATCGTCCGTTTCGGCGATGCGGCCGTTCCGATGGACGAATCAGTTGCCACGGCCGTCGTCGACGTGGGCGGCCGGCCATATGCTATCGTGGACCTGCCGTTCCGCGGCAAGAGAGCCGGCAAGCTGCCGCTCGAGCTTATCGAGCACTCCCTCGAGTCATTCGCGCGGGCCGGCGGCGTGACTCTCAACGTCAAGGGTCGTGGCCGCAACGACCACCACCTCGCCGAGGCCGCCTTCAAGGCTCTCGGCCGGGCCTTGAGCGCGGCGGTTGCGATCGATCCGCGGCGGGTAGGGCCGGCCTCGACGAAGGGCTCGCTCGGATGAGCGGTGCGGTGAAGATCGCCGTTCTCGACTATGGCGCCGCGAACATGGTCAGCATCACCAGAGCCCTGGCCGCGGTCGGCGCGGAGGTCGGTGTGGCCGCGGACCCTTCCGGTATTGCCGGCGTGGACGCACTCGTCGTGCCCGGGGTCGGCGCCGCCAGACCGGCGATGGACCATCTTCGAGATCGTGGGTTGCTGGAGCCACTCCGCAGATGGGTCCACGACGGGAAGCCGTGCCTGGGGATCTGTCTCGGCTACCAGCTCCTGTTCGACATGAGCGACGAGGGCGAGGCTCCGACGCTCGGCCTGCTGCGCGGCCGAACGGTGGCACTGGTCGACGCGCCGACGCTGCCCCACATCGGCTGGAATTCGGTCGAAGTCGTGCGCGACCACCCGCTCTTCGACGGGATCGCCGACGGCTCGTACTTCTACTTCGTCCATTCGTACGCTCCAGCTCCCGTCGATCAGAACATCGTCCTGGCGACGACGACTCACGGCCGGCCATTCGCCAGCGCCGTGGCGCGCGGCGCGCTCTACGGGCTCCAGTTTCACCCGGAGAAGTCGTCCGATGCCGGCTTGCGACTGCTTGCCAACTTCGTGGGTCTCGTGGCGGCGGCCGCCGCTTCCGCGGCTGGCGCTCCGTCCGGAGTTGCCGGTCCGTCCGCGGCTGTCGGACCCTCGGCGGCGGGGGCAGCTTGATGCTGGCACGGCGGGTCATTCCGTGCCTCGACGTGGCCAATGGCCGCGTGGTGAAGGGAACCAAGTTCGTCAACCTGACCGACGAGGGCGACCCGGCGGAACTCGCCGAGCGCTACGCGCGCGAGGGCGCCGACGAGATCGTCTTCCTGGACATAACCGCGGCCCACGAACGGCGCGGCACGATGCTGGACGCCGTGCGCCGAACGGCGCCGCGGGCCTTCGTGCCACTTGCCGTCGGCGGCGGCGTGCGCAGCGTTGAAGAGATGCGCGACGTGCTCCGGGCAGGCGCGGACAAGGTCTCGTTCAACACGGCGGCCGTAGCCGAGCCGGCGCTCCTGACAGCTTGCGCCGAGCGGTTTGGCAGCCAGGCGGTGGTCTGCGCCATAGACGCCCGGAGGCTGTCGGCGACCACGGCTGATACGGAGGCGCGCTGGGAAGTGGTCACCCACGGCGGTCGCTGCCCGACCGTGCTCGAGGCGGTAGCGTGGGCGATGCGCGTCGTCGAGCTGGGTGCCGGCGAGCTCCTCGTAACCTCCATGGACCGGGACGGAACCCGCAGCGGCTTCGATACGGAACTCCTCTCGGCCATCGCCACGCGTGTCCGAGTGCCCGTGATCGCATCCGGAGGCGCGGCCGGCCCGGATGATTTCGTCGCCGCGGTTCGTGACGGCAAGGCCGACGCTGTTCTCGCGGCGTCGATATTCCACCGCCGGACGCATTCGATAGCAGACGTAAAGGCGGCAATGGCGGCGGCCGGATTGCCGGTCCGCCTGAACGAGGCATCGGTCTCATGATCGGCAGGCAGGTTTCTGAAGAGAACGTGGCCTGGGGGCCAGGCGGGCTCGTCCCGGCGGTCGTGCAGGACGCCGTGGACGGCCGCGTCCTGATGGTCGCGTACGTCGATGCCGAGGCGCTCGCCGCCACGCTGGCCACGGGCGAGGTCCATTTCCACTCCAGGTCGCGCGACAGGCTGTGGCGCAAAGGCGAGACGAGCGGAAACGTCCTGCGGCTGCTCGACGTCGAGCTCGACTGCGATGGCGACGCGCTGCTGTTCCAGGTCAACCTTACCGGCCCCACGTGCCATCGCAACACCCGCAGCTGCTTCGATGCGGCCCGAGCAAAGGCCACGCCGGCCACGGGGCAGGAAGCCGTTGCGGCCGCGCAGCCACCCGCGGCGCCAGGAGCCGCCGCGCCTCTTGCCGAGCAGGGCTTCGCGTGGCTCGAGACTCTTTGGGCGACTATCGATTCTCGCGCTGGCGCCGATCCGGCCGCTTCTTACACAGCACGTCTGCTTGCCGCCGGCGTGGACGGCCCGTCGCGAAAGGTGGCCGAGGAGGCAACTGAGGTGTTGATGGCCGCCAAGGACGACGCCGTCGCCGCTGGCGAATCGCGGCCCGCGACTCGCGATGCGCTCGCCGGCGAGGTCGCCGATCTCCTGTATCACACCCTGGTTCTGCTCCGCGAACGCGGACTCCCGCCCGGAGCGGTAATCGCGCGCCTCCGCGAGCGCCACAAGGCCTAGCCCTTAAGGCGACCGATCCGCATGCTCTTCTTGCCGGCCCTCAGAACCAGATAGCGGCCGTCGATCGGGGCCGGGACGGCGTCCTCGGGCGCCCCGATCCGCTCGTCGTTGATCGTCAGCCCGCCCTGGGTGATGGCCCGGCGTGCTTCGCCGTTCGATGAATACTGGCCGCTCACGACGGCGATCCTGAGCGCACCCCCGGCCATGTCTTCGGGCGTGAACTCGAAGCTCTCGATCGCCTCGAAAAGGGCGGCCAACACTTCCGGATCGCGGATGGGATCCTTCGAAAATGCCGCCTCGCTGACCCGGACGGCCTTCCTGGCCTCGTCCTCGCCGTGCACCCGAGCAGTCAGGTCGTACCCGACCGCCTTCTGGGCGACGCGAGTCTCCGGGTGCGCCGCCTGCTCGGCCTCGAGATCCTCGATCCTCGCCCGGCTGAACAGGGTGAAGGTGCGCAGGTACTTGCCGACGTCGCGGTCGTCGGCGTCGAGCCAGTACTGGTAGAACGCAAACGGGCTGGTCTTTCCCGGATCGAGCCATACGCTCGTGCCGGCCGCGGTCTTGCCGAACTTCGCGCCGCCGTCGCTGGTCAGCAGCGGGTAGCTCATGCCGTAAGCGAGGTCCTGCCCGTCCCCCGCCCCGAACTCCTTGCGGATCAGCTCGAGGCCCGCGGTGATGTTGCCCCACTGGTCGGCTCCGCCCATCTGAAGCTCCACACCAGCGGCGCGGTAGAGGTGCAGGAAGTCTGCCGCCTGAAGGAGCATGTAGCTGAACTCGGTAAAGCTCAGACCCGCGCCCAGGCGGATCTGGACCGAGTCCTTCGACAGCATGTACGGCACGGTCAGGTGCTTGCCGATGTCGCGCAGAAAGCGCAGCAGCGAGTACGAGCTTAGCCACTCGTAGTTGTCGACCACCTCGGCGCCGTTCGGGCCGTCGAAGTCGAGGAACCGCGTCAGCTGGCTCTGGATCCCGACGACGTTCTCCTCGACCGTCGGCCGGCTGAGTAGCAACCGCTCCGCCGAGCGCCCCGATGGATCGCCGATCATGGCCGTCCCGCCGCCGACGACGACGATCGGAGTACCACCGGCCCGCTGGAGATGGATCAACCCGAAGATCGGGACGAGGTGCCCGATATGGAGCGATGGGCCGGTCGGGTCGAACCCGTTGTAGCCCTTGATGGGCTCGCCGGTCGCGAACCGTTCCGCCAGGCCGTGGCTGGTCTGGTGGAGCATGCCCCGCCATCGCAGCTCGTCGAGCAACCCCGGGAGCCCTGCAGCGACGGTCGGGCGGTCTGTCCCGTGGGTTTCGCCAGGCAGCGTCATCGGCGTAGTCCGCTCCTTCTCGTCACGCCGCAAGGCGTCTGCCCGTCCGAAGCCCCGGCGGGAGGGGGTGGATTGTCCGCCCACGTACCTATGCTATCTTGCGAGCCGCCATGCAGACCAGCCTCGCCCGGCGCGAACGCCGCCGCCGCCTCCACTCGGGCTCCCGCGGCCCCGCCGGTGGGACCGGCAGTCGCATTGCCGTAATACTGCCCCTCTTCCTTCTTGCGACCTTCTTCGGGCTGAGCCTGGTGGCCTTCGTCGGGACCGTCGAGGTCTATTCCTCGTACAGCAAGGACCTCCCGGATCCCAAGGTGGCTCTCGAAGGCATCAACTACAACCAGCAGACGGTCCTGTACGACCGGACCGGCACAGTCCAGCTGGCAGCCTTCGGCTCCGAGAACCGACGGGTTCTCAAGTTCTCCGATATTCCGAACGTCGTGCTCGACACCACGACCAGCACGGAGGACAAGACCTTCTGGTCAAACACCGGCTTCGACCCGGCCGCAATCCTGTCGGCCGTCCGCGACGCCGTCTCCGGCACACCGCGCGGAGCCTCGACCATCACCCAGCAGCTTGTCAGGGCGTCGGCGGCAAAGATTCTGCCTCCTACCACGAGCACGATCGATCGGAAGATCAAGGAGATCATCCAGTCGGTCCGGCTGACGCAGGAATACCCCGGGCTCGGGGGCAAGCAGGCGATCATCACTGCGTATCTGAACCTCAACTTCTACGGCAACCAGAGCTACGGCGTCGCCGCGGCGGCCCAGGGCTACTTTGGGGTCACGGATCTGAGCAAGCTGACGATCGCCCAGGGCGCCATCCTGGCGGGCATTCTCCAGGCGCCATCTACCTACGACCTCGTGGCCAACTCCGTCGCGCAGGATGACGGGACCTACGTGGTGCCGCCTGTCGCCCCGATCGTCCTCCGGCGCAACACGATCCTGGAGGAAATGCGCCGCAACAACGACGAGGGTCTCCTGCAGGGCAAGTACGACGACTCGGCAATCGTGGCTGCCGAGTCCGAGCCGGTGATCCTCCACCCGGCGCCGCAGGCTCAGATGAAGGCTCCCCAATTCGACCTGATGGTGCGCCAGCAGCTTGCGGACCTGCTCTGCGGCCAGGGCACCGATCCGGCCGACTGCGAGGCCGTCGACACCGGGGGTTACAAAGTGGTCACGACCCTGGACTGGACGATGCAGCAATCGGCCGAGAAGTGGCTCAAGGCCTACGTCTTCGGCCCCAACCAGGCGACGCTGGCAGACGACATCAACTACCTGGCCGCGCTGGGGATCACCTCGAAGAACGATTCGTACGACTACACGCGGATAATCGGCCCGAGCTCGACCAGCAAGGTAGGTCTGAGAAGCGGGAACATCCATAACGGGGCATTGATCGCCCTCGATTACCGCACCGGGCAGGTCCTCGCATATGCGGGGAGTGCCGGCTTCTACGAGAAGCCGGTCAAGGATCCGGGCCAGACGGGCCAGAACTACTTCGACCCCGAGTACGACGTCCTCTCGTCCGGAAACGGCCGCCAGCCCGGCTCGTCGTTCAAGCCGATCGACTATTTGATAGGCATCCAGGACGGCTCCATTACGGCCGCCAGCATGTTCATGGACGTGGCGACGGATTTCGGCGGCGGCTACACCCCGCACGACGCCGACGGATATGAGCGCGGACCGGTTCGCCTGCGCGAGGCGCTCCAGTACTCGCTGAACATCCCGGCGGTCAAGGTAGCGGCGATCAACGGCGTCTCCCACGTCGTGTCGCGCGCCGAGGAATTCGGTCTGCAGTTCCCGAAGAACGTCAACCCGGGCGTCTCGATTGGGATCGGAACGGTGGAGGTCCATCCGGCCGACCTCGTTTCGGCCTACGGGGCCATCGCAGACGGCGGGGCACTGGTCCAGCGCGACATGATCCTTTCGATCACCTCCCCGAATGGTAGTTCGGCGATTCCGTTGCAGGCCGCCACGGTGACCCACCCGTCGACGCCGGCGGCAACGTACGTCGTGACCAACATCCTGGCCGGCAATACCGATCCGGCTCAGAACAACTGGTGGAGCCAGTACAAGATCATGTCAGGCAACACCCGGCGACCGGCTACGCTGAAGACGGGGACGAGCGACCAGACGCAGGACCTGTTCGCCGTCGGTTACGTGGCGCCGCCGACCGATGCCAGTCAGCCGGCCATCGTTGCGGGCGTCTGGGCCGGGAACAGCGACAACGCCCCCGGCCACAGCGTGATGTCGCTCGAGATGGCCGCGCCGATCTGGCATGCCTTCATGTCCGAGGTCACGGCAGGAACGCCCGTTACCGACTTCAAGCAGCCCGGCGGGGTGACGTGGGCCACAGTCGACGCGAACAGTGGCATGCTCCCCGGCCCGTACACCACGCAGACCGTTCGCGAAGTATTCGTGAACGGCACCGTCCCGACGCAGGTCGATACGACCAAGGCGCCGGTGGAGGTCGACACGGTCACCAATACGCTCTGGACGTACGACTGCCCTGGTACCAAGGACACGAAGGGGTACCTGGACCTCAGCCAGGTGGACGCCAACAATCCAACCTGGCAGAAATACGACGCGATCTGGATAGCGAGGGCGCAGCAAGGCGTCGGGAAGCGGGGTGGGCCCAACAACGGCGCCACGATGTACTTCTATGAGACCGGTTTCTGGACCCCGTTTGGGCAGACATGGGGAGCCCCGTTCCCGCCAACCACCTACTGCACCTCGAACACCGGGACGCCGCCGCCCACGCCCATTGCCACGCCGACTCCGGTGCCGACTCCGGTGCCCACCGCCGCTCCAACGCCAACCCCGGCGCCGACCGCCGCCCCCACGCCCACGCCGGCGCAGACCGCTTCGCCTGCGGTGCTCGCGCCTTCGCCCACCTCCTCCGTGTTGGTCGCGCCGCTGACCCTGGCGTTCTTCCGCCCGAGGCGCGGTTCTCGCCACGGGCGCAACCCGAGGCGCTTGCGCCGAAGTTGACCGCCCGGCCCTAGTCGTCCGATCTGGCCCCGGGTGGAGAAGCCGCCGCCCCTCGTCCGACGAGAGTACGCGCCAGATCGAACGCGTCCCGGAGCTCCGGCAGGCGGAAGAGGACCGCCCAGGCGGCGTACACGACGACCCCCACGAACCCGGCAGCGGCTACGGTCGTGACCTCGGACACCATCGAAGAAGCACCCGCTCCAGGACCTCCAACGAACCTGGCCGTCAGAAAAGCCGCGGCCGACGCGACGCAGGCTCCTGCGAAGAAGGCGACCGAGTGCCGGGCTAGCGGCTTCAGGTCGAAGCCTATGCGTCTCTCCATCAGGGCGACGAGCATCGCCACCTCCGCCCACGCCCCCAGACCGATCGCCAGGGCGAGGCCCTCGAGGTGCATGAACGGGAACAGGACGATGGCCGCCACCACGTCGACCGCCACAGCCACCAGCGCTGCGGTCACGGGCGTTCTCGTGTCCTTGCCTGCATAGAAGATCGGGGCCATCAGGGCGATGAGGACGTGCGCCACGAGTCCCAGAAGGAAGACCTTGTAGACGGGCGCCATCGAGGCGGTGTCTTGCGCATTGGTAGCGCCGTGCTGGAACAAGAAGGCGATAGTCGGCGTCGCGAGAACGAGCATGAAGCCCGTGAGAGGGACGACAACGAAGAGCAGCAGCCGAAGCGACTGGTCGACCAGGCGGCTGAATCGTTCGTCGTCGCCGCGAGCCACCGCCCGAGATAGCGGCGGGAGAAGCACGATCCCAAGAGGAACGCCTATCAGACCGACCGGGATCTGGAGGGCGGTGAAGGCGCTCGTGTAGATGGTCAGCGGCCCGTTTTGCCCCAGGCTTGATGCGAAGAACGTGTTCACCAGGAAGACGAGCTGTGTCACCCCGAGCCCGAGGGCACGGGGCGCCATCAGCCAGAGTGTCTCGCGAACGGCGGGATCGTGGACGGCGATCGTCGGCCCGTACAGGCCTGCGCGGCGCACGGCGAAGGCCTGGGTGATCACGTGGCCGGCTGCACCGACGACCACGCCCAGGCCAAGGGCGTATATGCCCATGAACGGCGTCAGTGCCAGCGCGCAGACGATGATCGCCACGTTGTACACGTTGGGGGCCAGCGCAGGGGCACCGAAGATACCCACCGAGTTGAGCCCGGCGGTCATTACAGCTCCCACGGCGAGCAGGATCGGCGATAGGAGCATCAGCCGCGTGAGCAAGATCTCCATGTCCAGCTTGGCCGCGTCGGGCGTGGGAGCGATCAGCGCCACGATCGACGGTGCCGCCAGCCAGACGACCACCGCCAGTGGGATGAGCGCCAGGATCATCAGGTTGGCGATGGTCGCGATCAACCGCCGCGCGCGCTCGGGCTCGCCTCGGGCCAGCAACTCCGAAGCGACTGGGACGAGGGCCGAACCGACGGCTCCCGCTGCCACCAGCTGGAAGAGAGTGTCGGGGATCCGAAACGCGGCGTTGAAGGCGTCGAGCCGTCCGTCCCCGGTACCGAACTCGGCAAGGAATACCGATGTCCGCGCCCATCCGAGCAGCCGCGACAGCACCACTCCGGCCACGACCACCACTCCGGCGAGGGCAATCGCCCGGCCGCCGAGCCGGACCGAGGAACTCTCCGACAGGTCGGACGTGGCCGCTTCGCCGCTGAGGACGACGTCGCCGGCCACTGCTACCGGCGAGGGGAAGACTCCCCGCGAGTCGGCCGCCGCGCGCGGCTGAGACTGCGGCCGGGGGGGCTTTGCGAACGGGGCGGAGCCGCCGCGCAACCGCGCCGGTATGAGGTTCCGTGGCTGCCAACCGCGCGCTCGCGGCGATTCAGGCTCGTCATTCGGCGGGCTCGGGTCTCCGGCCGGGCTTGCGCGTCCTGTGGTCGCGGCCTCCGGACCCGGTTCGCGCCCATGCGCCGGCTCCCCTCGCAACGGCCCGTCGCCGCTCATCGGAACCTTCTGGCGAGCCGCCAGGTGGCTCCGAGGAGCGGATTCGGTGCGTATTCGTGGGCACGCACTCGGACCACGGGCCGCCCGCCGAAGCGTCGCTTGAACAGGTAGAGGTTCCAGAGCGGGTGCGTCTCATCCCTGGGCACGCCCGGCGACCCCTGAGTGTCGACCCCGCCCATGTCGTACGCACTGAACCCGGCTCCGGCCGCCCAGCGGATGATCTCCCACTGCAGCAGGTGGTTGGCCCGGGTCCGCTTCATGTCCGCGCCGTCACGCGAACCTGCCGCGAAGTACACGAGCAGCCGACCGCTATGCAGCAGCAGCGCTCCGGTGTCGCGGCCACCCAATCCGGCGAACCACAGGCTCGCCACCTCAGCCTCACCCAGACGGCGCCATTGCTCCACCTCGTAGTCGCGGGCGCGGACGATGAAGCCCTCGCGTTTGCCCGTGGCCGCGTGAATCTCGTAGAACTCCGCCAGGGCTCCCTCGCGGGCCGCCTCGTCGGCCATGTCGATCCGTTCGGTCGTGACTCCCAGGGAGACCGCCCGCTTCAGGTCTGCAGCCGTGGTGTGGCCCAGCAATTCGCGCTGGGCCGCCTCAGACGGCTCCAGGGGCACGATCATCGCCGTCCGCGACACCTGGACGTCTCGGGCGGCTAGACGGAAGCCTGCGCGTCGCAGCGCGGCAGCCGGCCCGCTCCCCTCCTCCCAGGCCGGGTCGATCGTCATGGTCATCGAATGGCGGTCGCGGGCGATCCGCTGCAGACCGGCCAGGGCCGCCGCCACCGCCTCCGGCGCCTGATCCAAGAGGACGGGGCCTCGTGGCGCGTAGTGGATCTGGTACCGCCCGAGCGGCCCGCCTCGGCGGCCCAGCAGAGGTCGTTCCTGGATCGATACGACGGCCACAGGAGCGCCCCCGAGTTCAACGGCGTAACGGAGCGGCGACCAGCCGAGGCCGCGCTTCAGCTCGCCCCAGGCGTGCGATTGGAACGCCTCGCCCATCGGGCTCCGAACCGCCAGGGCGTCCCAGGCGGACGGCTCCCAACCGCTCGCATCGACGACGTTCACATCCCCGGGTGCGTCAATCCGCGACTTGGGCCCCATGGCCAGGCTCAAAGACTCCTCCATTGAGAAGCACCGCAGGCCGGCGGCGCCCTCGGACGCGATTGTCGCATTCCGCGGCGCCATCTTGCCGATCCTCAGAGGATCACGATAGTGGCCCCGTCTCCACCCTCGCCCCTACCCCCCGGCCGCCATGACCTCACGAGTGGATGCGCCCCGGCGTGATCTCGAACGGCATCTCGCAGGGCGCCTGTTCCCATGCCGTGAATGACGGTCGCCTGGTCGAGCCCGGCGAGGGAGGCGTCGTCGAGGTATCGATCCAGTACTTCCAGCGCCTCCTGGACCTTGGCTCCGCGCAAGTCCAGAGACGAGGCCACCGTTCGAGCCCGTTCCAGCTGGAGCCGGGAAGCCGACGAAGGTGAACCGGCCGCAGCGCTTCCCCACCCGCGGACAGACCCGTTCCTCGCGGACGCCTGCCCTGCCGACTCTGACGACGCCGCTTCACCCCCGACCGCGGGCTCCAGATCTTCCACCGCCACGGTTATTCGCAGCCCGCCGGCCTCCAGTGTGGCTCTCCGTCCAGCCTTCTCGAGAGCGGCGATCCGGCCCTCGGCGCCGCCGGTTCTGGTGCGGGCTCGCATTCCGATGCGCCATACGACCGGCTCGGCCGAGGCCGGAGTGCGGACCGGTTCCAGCTCGACGGGCTCCGGGAGTCGCTCGAGCTGGGCATTCGCCCGCTGCATGTCTTCGTCGATGCTCTTCTGGGTAACGGTCTCCCGTTCCAGCTTGCGCCTGATGCCGCGCATTTCGGCCCGAACCTCGGTCACGAGCCGCTCGGCCTCGTCGCGAGCCGCCCTGACCGACTCTTCGCGCTCGCGCTTCGCCCGGCGCCGGTCGTCCTCTGCGTAGGCGAGAGCGGCCCGAGCGCGTTCCTCCGCCAGCCTGGCGGCGGCCAGCGCCTCGGTCGTCTCGAGCTGCGTCGCCTTGATGGAGGCGAGTGTCTCCTCGAAGGCCTGCTGTTCTTCCGTCAATCGCGAGCGTGCGTCGGCAACGATCGGGACGGGCAATCCCAGCCGCTCGGCGATGGCGAATGCCTGGCTCTGACCCGGCAGCCCGATCGTGAGCTTGTAAGTTGGCTGGAGCGTCTCGACGTCGAACTCGACGGAGGCATTGCGCGCCTGGGCCGTCGTGTGGGCGTACAGCTTGAGTTCGGCGTAGTGGGTCGTGGCGGCAACAAGCGCCCCCGACCGGATGAAGTAGTCGAGCAACGCCTGGGCCAGGGCCGAACCCTCGGTCGGGTCCGTTCCGGCGCCGAGCTCGTCGAGCAGGATCAGCTTGTTGGGTCCGGCCGCGGTGACGATCCGGACGATGGATCGCATATGCCCGCTGAAGGTGGAAAGCGATTGCGCGACCGACTGCTCGTCGCCGATGTCGGCGTAGACGTCGTCGAGGACGGGCAGCCGCGTACCGGCATCGGCCGGTACGTGAAGCCCAGATTGGTGCATCAGGCTCAGGAGACCGAGCGTCCGCAGCGCTACGGTCTTGCCGCCGGTGTTGGGTCCCGTGATCAGCAACGCGGTGTATTCGCCGCCGAGGCGGATGTCGACCGGCACCACCCGCCCAGAGAGCCCCGGGTGACGCGCGCCGAGGAGCACGATCTCCGGCCGATCGGCGATCTCGGCGGGGATGGCGTCCATCTCCTCAGCCAGACGAGCCTTGGCCGACCAGAAGTCGAAACGGGCCAGGGCGTCGAGGGTCTCGCGCAACTGTGCCGCCTGCCCGGCGACAAGCATCGACAACTCGTCGAGGATCCGCTCGATCTCGGCCCTCTCCGCAACCTGGGCCTCTCGCCAGGCGTTGCCGAGCTCCACCGCCACCAGAGGTTCGACGAACAAGGTCTGGCCGCTGCCCGACGCGTCGTGGACGATGCCCTTGACCCGACTCCGGGCGTCCGCCCGGATCGGTATCACGTACCGGCCGCCGCGGAGCGTGACGATCGGCTCCTGCAGCGAGCCCGCCAGCTCCCCGGAGTGGATGAACTGATCCAGGCGCCCCCGGAGCCGCTCGTAGGCGATGCGCACCGCGCGCCGGATCCCGCCCAGCCGCGGCGAGGCCGTGTCGAGCAGCTCGCCCGTCGGATCGAAGCTGCGCCCGAGCACGTTTCGCAGGCTCGGCAGTGAATGGATCTCTCGGGCCAGGTCCCGCAGCAGCGGCCGCCGGTCGCCGCTCAGTGCGTCGCCGAGTCTGGCTGCCGCCTCTAGGGTCGCCGCCACTTCGAGGAAGTGCATCGGGTCGAGGCGACCGCCGCGTGCGGCCCGCTCGATCCACGGCCCGATGTCCTTGCTGCCGCCAATGCCCGCGCCCGGATGAGCGGCCACGAATGCGCGGGTCTGCGACGTCTCCTCCAGACCCCTGGCCACGACGATCGAGTCTGTGGACGGCTCGAGTTCTTCGGCCAGACGGCGGCCCGGCGGAAACCCGGTCTGGTCGGCGAGCCTGCTCCGCACAAGCGGATACTCGAGCAACGACATCGAGCGCCGGTCGAGTTCGCCGCCTGAACCGGCCGGCGCCGCGTCACTCGAAGGTCCGCGCGCTCGATCGGCCGGAGGCGTCTCTCTGGCGGTCAACTTCTCACCCGCGGAGGGCCGGACCACGCTGTGGAGACGGACTCGTTACCCGGTACGAAGAAGCGCCATGGTCGGCTTCGCCACGGCTCGGGTGCGTAATCGACGCCGACTCGCGGACCGGCCTCGACTCGAAGAGGCTCATCCTCCGCGGCCAGCTCGATCCTCAGGTCGGAGTTCGGATCGCACAGGTCGATGCCGTCGTCGCTCCGGGTCACGGAGAATGCCGCGCAAACCAGGCCGGGGCCGGATGCAAGCCGCGCGACCGGCAGGGAATTGATGCGCCGCCGGGCCACCTCCAAAGCCGCACGATCGCGTCCGTTGGCTGTGCGATCCGCAGATTGGAGCCTGGCCGCGAGCATCCCGTCGTGCCCTTGGACAGGTTCGACGGCCCGAATCAGCACGGCCGCCGCACAGCCCTCGGCCTCGGTGACGACGTTCAGACAGTTGTACATGCCGTAGACAAGGTACACGTAGGCAACTCCGGGCGGACCGAACATGACCGCGTTGCGTTTCGTCGGGCCGAATCGGGCGTGGGAGGCGAGGTCTTCCTGCCCGCCATAGGCCTCCAATTCGACAATTCGCGCGACGCGCGCCGCCGGACCAGACCCTCTGGTCAACCGCGCCCCGATGAGGTTGCGAGCCGCAATCTGCGCGTCCGCGGCGAGGAGCTGACGCGGGAACGATCGCGCACTCCTCGGCAACGGTTCGACCATCAGGGCAGCCGACGAGGTGACGCGCTCAGGGGAAGATCGATACCAGGTCGGACGGTAGCAGCATGGACAAGACGTGGATGAAGGGCGGCACCACGATGTCCCTGACCGCGCCGGTGATGTGCGACTGGTGGATGAGCATGTCCTGAGCCTGGCGGAGAAGCGTCACGTCACCCGATTGCGCAGTCGGCAGCGTATATGAGTTGAAGATCACGACTGCAAGGGTGAGCAGCAGGAAGCCTTGGAGCAGGCCGAGCATGCCGCCCGCGACGTCGTCGATGATCGGGTGCTGGGCCGAGATGTCTGTTCGCTTGTAGAAGCCCTGGATCACGATCGACAGTGCGACCGTTCCGACGGCGAAGATGCCCCCGAAGGCGATCAGCCGGTTGTACCCGAGATCGAATTGCGTCCAGTTCCGGGCCAGGAAGTCGCCCACGGGGTCGCGCAGGTTGGCCGCCAGCAGGAATGCAAAGAGAATCGCGATGATCCCAAGGATGCGGCGAATAGCCCCCTGCATCACTCCCAAGAAGAAGAAGGCGCACAGGCCGAAGACAACACCCAGATCGACCAGCGGCGCGCTTCGGATCGCTCCGACGATGTCCACCGCTCCTCCTCCGCGAGCAGGTTCCGCCGACTGTCCAGTCGAGCAGGCTCAGTTAGGTTAGCAGCGCCGGATACGGACTATCAACGCGCCAGAGGTACCCGAGGGGGCCAGGGTGCGGGCTAGCTTCGAATATGCGCCTTGAGATCGGCTTCAAGGCGGGTCCGCACCGCCGCCATGGCCTCATCGACCTCGATCTCGGTGAGGGTCCGATCGGCCGCGCCGAAGACCAGTCGGTAGGCGAGGCTCTTCTCGTCGACGGCCAGTGGGGCGCCGTGGTACACGTCGAAGAGGCGCACCCCGCGCAACAAGACCCCGGCGTGACGCCGGATGACGGCTTCGACCTCGGCCGAAACCCGCACCTCGGAGACGACTACGGCCAGGTCTCGCTCGACCTCTGGGAAGCGGCCGATCGGTTCCACGTGGATGGCCCGGGGCGCGCCTCCGGCCAGGGCGTCGATCGCCAGCTCGGCCACGATGACCCGCGGCGCGCGCAAGTCCCACCCCTCGAGGGCGTCCGGGTGGAGCTCGGCCACGCGCCCGATGATGGAGCCACCCTCGGACCTCGACTCGGCCACGAGGGCGCGACCGGGGTGGAAGGGAAAACCGCGGCCATCGGCCGCGTAGGTCGGCGTCGGAAGAGTGAGCCGGGCGGCAAGCAGCTCCAGGATCCCTTTGGCATCGTCGAGGTCGTATGCGCGAGGCGGTCTGTTCCAGGCGGGTGGTTCTGCATTGCCCGTCAGCAGGAGCCCGAGCCTGGTCCATTCGCGCGGCCGGTCGCCCTCCCGGCCGTAACCCTTGCCGATCTCGAAGACGGCGAAGTCCTCCCGGCCTTGACGCTCGTTGGTGGCCAGCACGCTAAGGAGGCTGACCGCGAGGTGCTGGCGCAGAACTGAATGCTGGCTGGACAGCGGGTTCGTTACGGCGATCGTGGCGCCGCCGGCAGGTTCGGCGAGCCCGAGATCGTCGTCGCCCGGCCATCGCAGCCGCGCCTCGTCCTGAGGGGCGACGAGGGCGTGGGTGACGACCTCGGTCAGGCGCGCTCCGGCGAGAGTCTCACGGATCGCGTCCCTGACCTGGACCGGCGAAGGACGGTATGCCGGCATCAGCGTGTCCGGCAGATGAGCCGGGGTGGTCTCGTAGCCCCGCACGCGGGCCACTTCCTCGGCCACGTCCGCTTCGACCTCGAGATCGCGGCGCCATGTCGGGATTACCGCGACGACCACCTCGTCGGCGCCCGATGCGACGGTCAGGGGCTTTGGATCGGCCGCGACGCGGATCTCGGCCCCGGCGGGTGCGGGCTCGGTCTCTATGCCGACGCGCGAGAGAAGGTTTCGCTGCTCCGCCGTGGTGATGTTCTCGCCCAGCAGCCTGCTGACTCGCGACGGCCGGAAAGCCAGCCACGACGGCTCGGGCTCGGTTGGCGCGGTATCGATGCGGCCCGCCGCGCACGATCCACCGGCCCAGGCCAGCGTGAGCTGCGCAATTCGGTCGGCGCCGATGCGAGCCAACCGGGACTCCTGACCCTTCTCGAATCGGAGGCTGGCCTCGGAACGAAGGGCGTAGCGGTGCCCGGTGCGACGGATGCTGACCGGATCGAAGATCGCCGACTCGACGGCGATCTCGGTCGTGGATTCGGTGATCTCGCTGCCGGCGCCGCCCATGACGCCCGCGATGCCGATGGGGCCCCGTGGGTCGGCGATGATCAGCGTGTCTGCCGTCAGCTCGCGGTCGACATGGTCGAGAGTCTCGAGCCGCTCGCCGGGCAGCGCGAGTCGGACGACGATCGTGCCGTCGTGAACCGCGGCCCCGTCGAAGGTGTGAGTGGGTTTGCCGAGCTCGAGCATGACGTAGTTGGATGCGTCGACGACGTTGCTGACGGGACGCATGCCGGCGGCCTGGAGCCGCATCTGGACCCAGTCCGGCGACGGGCCGATCTCAACGCCGCTTATCCATCGGCCGACGAAGCGGCTGCACAGCTCGGGGGCACGGACTTCAACCTTGAGGCGGTCACGGACAGGCCCGCCCGTCTCTTCGACCGCGATCTCCGGCCAGCGAACGACCGCGCCGGTGGCGGCCGCAACCTCTCTGGCAAGCCCAATGAGACACAGCGCGTCGCCACGGTTCGGCTTCACGTCCACGTCCAGGACGACGTCGCCATACAGGTCCGAGAGCTGCTCGCCGAGCTTCGTCCCCGGCGGGAGGATCAGGATCCCTTCGGCATCGGTCGTGATGTGGAGCTCGTCGCCCGAACAGAGCATGCCTTCTGAGGCGACGCCCATCTTCTCGGTCCGCTCGATGCGTCGATCGCCCGGCAGAACCGCGCCCGGCAGGGCGACCGGAACCCGCTGGCCGGGGGCGATGTTGTTGGCGCCACAGACGATGTGGAGCGGCTCCCCGGATCCGACATTTACGGTCGTGAGGTGCAGCCGGTCTGCATAAGGGTGCTTCTCGACCGTGAGCAGCTCCCCGACGACAACCCTTCGCCAGTCGGCGCCCCACGCCTCGATGCCCTTGACCTCCATGCCGAGCAGCGTCAATCGCTCAGCCAGTTGCTCGGGCGTCTGCTGGACGTCGACGTACTCGCGCAGCCAGCTGAGTGGAACTCTCATCGGAATTGCTCCAGGAAGCGCAGGTCGTTCTCCAGGTAGTAGCGAAGGTCGGGCACGGCGTGGCGCAGGTTGGAGATGCGCTCGACACCCATTCCGAAGGCAAACCCCTGGTAGCGCTCCGGGTCTATACCGCCGTACTGCAGGACGACCGGGTGGACCATGCCGGCGCCCAGGATCGTCATCCAGCCCGATTTCGAGCACGCCGGGCAACCGACGCCCCCGCAGACGACGCACTCGACGTCGAAGGCAACGGATGGCTCGGTGAACGGGTAGTAGCCCGGCCGGAAGCGCGTCTTGCGTGGACCGAACAGGGCGTGGGCGAACTCGTCGAGCAGACCCTTGAGATCCGCCATCGACGTTCCTTCGTCCACCATCAGGCCCTCGACCTGGAAGAACTCGAACCCGTGGCTGGCGTCGACGGCTTCGTAGCGGAAGCACCTGCCGGGCAGCAGAGCCCTGATCGGCGGCTTCGTGGACTGCATCACGCGGATCTGACCCGGGCTGGTGTGGGTCCGCAGCAGGTAGCCCGGGATGTCCACGTAGAGGGTGTCCCACAAGTCGCGCGCCGGATGGTCGGGGGGGATGTTGAGCATCTGGAAGTTGGTGAGATCGTCTTCGACCTCGGGCCCTTCGTAGACGACGAAGCCGAACTGGCCGAAGACCTCGGCGATGGCCGCGATCGTCTCCGGGATCGGATGAAGGGCGCCGCGCCCCACCGGGCGGCCGGGCAGCGTTACGTCCACCGTCTCGGAAGCAAGCCGGAGAGCCTGAACCTGGCCACGGAGTTCGACGCCGCGCGCGGCGAGCGCGCCTTTGACGGCCTCGCCGACCTCGTTGGCGATGGCGCCGACGCGCGGCCGGTCGCCGGCGGGCAGCGCTCCGATGCCACGCAGAACGGCCGTCAGGTCGCCCTTCTTGCCGAGATACTGGATCTGGAGAGCATCGAGGGCCGGCGGATCCGCCGCGGCCGCGATTTCCTCGAGCGCCCGCGCTTGCAGGCTTCGCAGATCGCCGCTCAGGCTTTCGAAGTCCACGGTGCCGTTCCTCACTCAATTGCGGGCCCGGCCCGCCCAGACTCCAGCTGCTGTGAATCTAGAACCCTCGACTCCGATCGTCCTGGCGGACGCCACGTCCTTCGGACGGGGACGAGTCGAGGGCTCGCGGTACCACCCCGCTTCCCGGCCTCACCCCGGCATTACCCGGATCAGGCAGGGCGCTCAAGGCCGCCGCCGCGCGACGGCCGAGGCTCTCTATCGGGAGCCGACCGGCCTGCCTACATACCCGCGACGCGACATCGTGGCTTCAGCAGGCAGCTCGGGAGCGAACCGACGAGATCGATCCCGGGTGGGCTTTCAGTCTGCGCCCGACCCTCCCTGAGGGATCTGTCCTCGTCTTCTCTCCGTCACAGCCCGGTGTTCGAAGGACCCGGCCGTCTCCGGCCGCTTTGGACGCCTATGCCTTGCCGGCGAGGGCCACGATCTGGGCGAAGGCGGCCTGGTCGCGCACGGCGATGTCGGCCAGTATCTTCCGATCCAGCTCGATCTTGGCAGCCTTCAGGTTGGAGATCAGCTTGCCGTAGCTGACGCCATTGAGCCTGGCCGCGGCGTTGATCCGGATGATCCACAACTGGCGCATCTGGCGCTTGCGCTGCTTGCGGTCGCGAGTCGCGTAGGCCAGAGCGTGAAGCGCTGACTCGTGGGCTCGTCTGATCAGTCGGGAGTTGGTGCCGGATCGACCCTCGGCGGCGTCGAGAAGACGCTTGTGGCGGTGGTGGGCGGTTACGCCCCGCTTGACGCGTGCCATCGAAGGTCAGACTCCCAGGTATGGCAGCAGCCGGCGGACCTGAGCGAGCGACTCGCCGGTCACGATCGACTTGCCGTCGTAGCGGCGGGTTCGCCGCGACGACTTGAGTTCCAGGTGGTGCCCGCGCCAGGACCTGACGCGTACGGCCTTGCCACTGCCGGTGACCCCGATCCGCTTCGCGGTCCCTTTGTGGCTCTTCATCTTCGGCACTGTTTCACACTCCAGTCGACGCCGAGCCGGTATCCGGCTCGGGTCTCGGCGGCGCCGGTGGGGCCGGCGGGGCCTGGTTCGTTACGTCCTGCTCGGCATCGGCTTCGTCGCCTGCCTCGCCGGCGGGTCTGGCATGAGCCTTGGCCGTGGCCGACGGTGTCGGCTCGTGGACCTTCGGCTTGTGGGTAGAGGCGACGCTGATGTGCATCGACTTGCCCTCGAGCAGCGGAGGCCGCTCGACCACGCCGTGTTCCTTTATCTGCTCGGCGAACTTGTCGAGCAAGTCTCGCCCGATCTGCGGGTGGGTCAGCTCGCGACCCCGGAACTGGACGGAGATCTTGACGCGATCGCCGTCCTCCAGGAACTCGACGGCCCGCCTTACCTTCGTATCGAAGTCGCCGACGCCGATCTTCGGCTTTAGGCGAACTTCCTTGAAGGTTACAGAGCGCTGTTTTCGCTTTGCTTCTTTCTCACGCTTGGTCAGTTCGTACTTGTACTGACCGAAGTCGAGGAGCCGCGCCACGGGTGGACTTGCCAGTGGTGCGACCTCCACCAGGTCGAGCCCCCGCTCCTGCGCAAGCCGCATGGCATCTGCCGTTCGCATGACACCAAGCTGGCTACCGTCTTCGTCGACGACCCGAACTTCGAAAACACGGATCATCTGATTGATGCGCAGGTCTCGGCTAATGGCGAACCCCTTCTAAACGTGTTCGAGTTGCCGGCTATCCGGGATACGCGCCCCGAAAGCAGACGGGCGGCCCGAACCCGGCGCACGACTGCACCGGGCGGTCGCCCGCGGGACTATAGCACAGCCATTTCGCGACCGGCAAACATCGCCGACCGCGCTCCCGAGTCCGAACTCGAACGCTTCCGCGCCATCCTAAGGGCGTCGGGCCGCGGTCTCTTCCGCGAGCCGATCGGCGAACGCCGACCACCCGACGCCGTTCTCCTGCTCCCCTGCCCGATTCCTGATTGCTACCGTGCGGGCCTCCACTTCGCGGTCTCCGAGGACCAGCATGTACGGCACCTTCTGCTCCTGAGCGAGGCGGATCTTGTTCTGCATCCGGCTATCCGAGCGATCCACCTCGACGCGAAGCTTTCGCGCCGTAAGGAGGCCGGCCAGCTCGTCCGCGGCCTCGGTATGCCGGTCTGCGATCGGGATCACCACGGCCTGGACCGGGGCGCACCAGACGGGGAACGCGCCGGCGAAGTGCTCGACCAGCACGCCGATGAAGCGCTCCAGCGAGCCGTAAATGGCGCGGTGGATAGCCACCGGCCGAACGTGCTCGCCGTTCTCGTCCACGTAGGTGAGGTCGAAGCGCTCGGGCAGCATCACCAGGTCCACCTGGATCGTGGCCGTCTGCCACTCGCGCCCGAGGGCGTCCTCCACCTGGATATCGATCTTGGGCGCGTAGAAGGCTCCGTCGCCTTCCTTCGTGCGGTAGCGCATGCCCGAGCTCTCGAGGGCCTCGCGCATGAACATCTCGGCGCGTTCCCACAACGCGGGGTCGCCGAGCGCCTTCTCAGGGCGCGTGCCAAACGTGAAGTGCGGCTCCAGCCCGAACCACGAGTAGGACGTGCGCACCTCGTCCAACAGGGCCTCGATCTCCGAGCCGATCTGGTTCGGCGCGACGTAGATGTGGGCATCGTCCGTGACGAAGTGGCGCACGCGCGTGAGCCCGGACAGCGTGCCGGACAGCTCGTTGCGGTGCAGCTTGCCGTACTCGGAGAGGCGCAGTGGCAGATCGCGGTACGAGCGGGTGCGGCTCTTGTAGATGAACGTGCTCTCGGGGCAGTTCATGGGCTTGAGGCTGAACGTCTGCTCCTCCGCCTCGATCAGGAACATGTGCTCGCGATAGAGGTCCCAGTGGCCGGACTGCTCCCACAGTTTCTTGGCTACCATCGGCGGCGTGTAGATCTCCTGGTAGCCGCGGCTCGCCTGCTGCTCGCGCATGGCGTTCTCGAGTGTCCGGTAGAGCGTCCAGCCCTTGGGGTGCCAGAACGCGGCCCCGGGCGAGACGTCGTGGAAGCTGTACAAATCCAGCTGCACGCCGAGCCGGCGGTGGTCGCGCCGCCTCGCCTCCTCGCGCCGATGGAGGTACGCGTCGAGCTCTTCCTGAGTCGACCAGACCGTGCCGTAGATGCGCTGCAGCATCGGCCGCTTCTCGGAGCCGCGCCAGTAGGCACCGGCGACGGTCATCAGCTTGAACGGCCCGATCTTGCCGGTGCTTTCGACGTGGGGTCCTTTGCACAGGTCGATGAACGCCCCGTGCTGGTAGGTCGAGATTGGCGGAAGCGGCGAGCCGCTCTCCTTCGACCGCGTGGCGAGGTCGTCGAGGATCTCGACCTTGAACGGCTGATGACGGGCTTCGAAGAATGCCCGGCCCTCGTCGAACGGGTCTTCCTTTCGAAGGAAGGCATGGTCCGCGGCAACCGACTTCCGCATACCGGCTTCGATTGCGGCCAGGTCGTCCGGGGTCAGGGGCCGGGGCAGGAGGAAGTCGTAGTAGAAGCCGTCGTCGATAGAGGGCCCGATACCGAGCTGGGCATCCGGGAAGATCTCGACCACTGCTTCCGCCATCACGTGCGCCGCGGAGTGCCGCATCGCATCCAGCTCGGTGTGAGCCCCGGCGTCTAGCAGTTCCTCGGCGGATCCCCGAACCGCGGCCTCGAAGTACTCCTCAGGTTCGCCGGGCGCTGCGGTCGCGCCTGGGGCTGCCGGTGCCTGGCTCTGATCATCGTCGCCCATGTCATCTCCCATGTCGCCGTCCACCGCTTCGTCGCTCGCGGCATAGATCTTCACAAACGCAAAGCCTCCCGTCCGACAGGACGAGAGGCTTCTCTCGCGGTTCCACCCGCCTTCGTGAGGTTCGGGGTTTCGTCCCCGAACGTCCACGCGCTCTTGGCCGCGCTAACGGGCGGATCCCGGACCGGTTAGCCGGTCGCTCACGGGTGGTGCCTTCGCCGGAGGGGATCGCCGTCGCTCCCAGCCACGAGGTGCGTGGCGACGGCTCTCTTAGATCTTCTCGACGTGACTTGTCCCGGTCGTCGCTTCGATTCTGCTGTTGGCCGGCGCCGCCTTGCGGCGGCCCCGAGTGGTGGGCGGTAGAGGACTTGAACCTCTGACCTCATGCATGTCAAGCATGCGCTCTAACCAACTGAGCTAACCGCCCGGCTGCGCGCCGCATCATAACGCATCCTCCGGCGCGCCAATTGGCGGCCTGTTCCCGGCGGGCCAAGCTGGTGCGCGGCTCAACTGGAGGCTGGCAGATGGGCCCAGCACAGCTGGAGATTCGCTCCCGGCTCGTTGTTCACGCGGGTGAAGACGACCATGTCGGCCGCGACCACCGGGCGCACGACCCCAAGTGGCGACGTCGGGTCATGCTTCTCGATGGCAAAGGACGCATTCGTCTGCAGGTCGTAGAGCTCGAAGATCGTGTCGTCCGGCAGCCAGGCCGCCACGAACCGGTTCCCCGCCGTCGCGTCGTTGACCTCGGCCTGGCCTCCGATGAACACCTGAGCTGTGGTTCGGGTCGACAGCGAGTAGCGCGTCAGCGAGCCGCGGTTCACTACGTTGTCGCCCGTGACGCTCTTCCAGATGACGGTATCGCCGCTGAGCACCGGCTCGGCCGAGTTTCCGTCCGTGTCGAGCCGGGTCGGCAGCAGCGGACCGGCGCCGATCTCGGCGAAATAGACGTGGAAGGCGGGCCGGTCGGCGGTGGCGCTGGGGGCCTTGTATTCGACCGTGCCGTATACGAGCCGGCCCGAGTCGTCCGCATTGGGAAACCAGTACTCCGTCCGGGTCGCGTCGGCGTCCGCCAGATTGCGAGCCGCACCGGTGCCAATCTCATAGCTGCGCAAGTAGTAGTGCGGGCCGCTCGCGGTCTGGTGGATTGCGCTCCAGACCAAGCGGGCGTCGGTCAGGGCGATCCACACCGGAGGAGCCGCCAGGCCATGCGGATCGTCCGAGTTGGAGTCCAACAGAACCGGAGCCCGGCCTGCAGCCGCGATGTACCAGAGTCGCCAGCCAGCCGATCCGTCTTCCCGGCCGTACGTCTCCTCGAAGGCGTACTTGCCGTGACGGACAGCGATCGGCATCAGCTGCGCCATTCGATCGGCGCCGCGGTAGATGAGAGTCGGCCCCGAGTCACCCGGGACGTAGCGATACAGATCCGGAGCGCCGTGCGCAGAATCGCCCCCCTTGGACCACACGATCTCGGTCCCATCTGTCGAGGTTCCGAGCAGGGGCGTGGTCCAGTCCTGGGGGATGAGGTGCACATCGAGCGCCGACGCGTCGCCCGAGTTCGATGCCGACGGCAGCGAGGTATCCGGGCGCGAGGCCGATGGACTCGATCCCGCACCCGAAGAACCTGGAGTGGGACCGGCGTTCGGCGAGCATGCCGAAACCAGCACAGCTGCTACCAGGGCGACCAGTCCCACTCTCATGTCTCTCACCAGCCTACGTAGACCCCGGTCTTGTTCACGTTGGTCTTGCGGATCATCTGCCACATGTCGTATGCGGGATCCAGGCTCGCCGTTCCGGTGGCTCCCACCGCGCTGTCGGCGTAGTTGACCGTTGGCGTCCGGGTGTTATCCCAGACGCCAGTCCAGCCGTTCAACACGATGTAGTGGCCGGCGTACTGTGCGGCGGCGTTGCGCCAAGACGTCAGGAAGTAAGCGAAGCCGGGGTCCTTGGGTGCCACGCTCACGACCTGGGGCATGCTGTACTGATTGATGTCCGTTCTGAGTAAGGAGTGCCACACGGACCCGCCCTGGGCTATCTGGGTCGATGTCATTGCGGCGTATGTCCAGGACGCCGGAAGGTTGGGGCTGCCGGCATTGGCCTGGTTGAGGCCGTAGCTCTCTCTTGACCCGCTCGTGCCGGCCGTGGTTGTTTGGGTCCACGCGGTGATTTGCGACTGAGTCCACTTGTTGGACGACGCCGCCATCCGCCAGACGTAGTTGGAGACGACCTGTACCGTAGCCACGCCGCACCAGTAGCTTTGCTCCTGTCTGCGCGGCGTGATCGAGACCCAACCCCAATATCCGCTGCAACCGGCCGCCGGGCTCACGGCCGAAGGCGAGATGCCCGATGCGGTAAGAGTCTGGGCCGAGGCCGGGCACGCAGCCGGAGAAGCCCCGATGACCGAACCGGGGCGCCGCAGCTCCTTCTGTGCAAAGGCCAGCTTGTCTGCGCGCGCCTGCTGCTCCAGCGGCGTGAGGGCCACCTCGCTTGGGTCTGCGCTCGGGCTCACCGGCGGTCGAGCCGCGACGGGCAATGCCATCACGCCGGCCAGCGTGGCGCCGAACGCCAGTGCGACAATCCCACTTCGAACCAGCCTGAACATGAGTGTCCTCCTCCCGAAATTCCTTCGAGGCGGCGGGATTCATCTCGGCGGGTTCGTGTGCTCGAAGCGAACGGGCTCTGGCGGATCGTCCCATCCACTCCCACGGGAAAGTGGATAGCCGGCGAGGCCTCCCTTCGACTCGCGGCGAGTGCCAACGGCGTTTTGGCCGCCCCCTCGGTTCTCTTCCCAAGGCGGCCGAAACGCGACGGGCCGACTCTACGGGCCGCCGCTTATCTGCGGCTCATCGGGGAGGTGGGATGCGGGCGGAAGGTGGTCAGCGCGTCCCGGACACGCTACCCGGCGTCGGACGCCTCGGCGCGAGAACGTCCGGGGTCCCCCACGCCATCGTGCTCCATCTTGGCGTAGCGAATCGAGCCTCTCCGAAATGCGAGATTCAGCAGCGCTCGGGGAACGACCGCCAGCCACAGGCCGCTGAAGATCGCGACCCTGAATCCCCGCCGGGTTCTCTCCGCTCCCGTCAGGGCGCGACCATCCGGCCGGCGATCCCACCGCAGGGCGTCCCAACCTAGAAGACCGCTGATGCCAAGATACCCGGCCACGAGAGAGATGAGACTACGCCGGCGGCCGGTCAACACGGCTCCGGCCGCGGCCCCGAGCACGACCGGAGGCACCGCCAGCTGCCCGACGTAGGTGAGGAAGTCGAGGCGGGCGCCGACCGAAAGATAGGGGCTCTTGACCACGGCCGGACCGTGCTCGAAGGCCCGCCGGAAGGCACCCTCGGCCCAGCGCAGTCTCTGCCGCCACAGCCGATCGGTGGTCCGGACCGGCTCTTCCCACACTTCCGCGTCGATCGCCCAACAGACGCGCTCCCCGAAGCCGGCGGCGACCCTGCTCGACAGATCGATGTCTTCCGTCAACGCGGCAGCGCGCCAGCCGCCGGCCGCGGCGAGCAGGTCGCGCCGAACCATGATCCCGTTTCCACGAAACTCCGAGCAGCCGCCAAGAGCCCAGCGGCCGCGGTTGATCTCTCCGTCGAGGGTTTGCTCGTCGTCCTGAGCGCCGGCGAGCCAGCCGCTCTCCGCATCGAGGATCCGTCGCCGGGCAGTGACCGCCTTCGCGCCGGTCGCAAAGTAACCTGCCGCGCGCCGCAGAAACCACGGCTCCAGTCGGGCGTCGGCGTCGAGCACCACGATGACGTCGCCGGCGCAGGTGTCTGGCTGGACGGCCGAGAGCGCGGCGCCCTTGCCATCCGCGAGATCGGGCCCGCGGCGTTTGACTACACGGGTGACAGCCGCAATTCCCGCGTCGGCGGCGGCCCTCGCGACGGCGTCGGCTGTTCCGTCGGTCGAACGATCGTCGACGACGACGAGTTCGAACAAGGGTGAGCCGTCGGAAGACCGATAGTCCTGCCGAGCGACATCGGACACGAGCCGGCGGAGCACGCCCGCCTCGTCGCGGGCGGCGACGAGCACCGTGAAGGTGGGAGGCGTATCGGCCCGCGCAAGTGCATCCGCCGCATCGGTCACGCCTATCGGCGGCCGGCGCGATGCGAGGGCCACGGGTATCGCACAGCCGAGCGCAACGCCGGCGGTGATCAGCGGAACCGCGGTTGCCAGTCGCCCCCTGGCGGAGAGAGCGCCGAGCGCGAACCCGCCGGCCAGGATGCCAATCGCGGCGGCGCGCCACGCGTTCGGCGTCACCGCCTCCTCCGACCCGGCAGCCGGCTCGCCGAGCGGCATCAGGAGGTCTCGCCGTCCTCGAGGGAGCGCCGCCTGGAACGGCGAGATGGCTTTGCGCGCGCGGGGCCACCCGCTGACGGCGTCGGAGCCACGGTCGCGCCGCCTAGATCGCTCGGATGCGTGGCCGCGGTCATGGGGTCCACCGGGGCGCCGCTAGGCGTCGACGGAGCGCGGGCGGCATCTGCGAACGATAGCGATCGAGAATTGAGGACGCTGGCGATCCCCGATAGGCCGACGATGCCCCCTGCGACCAGGATGACAGGCTCGCGTCCGACCAAGTCCGCCAGGGGGGCGACAATGATGATCGGGGCGAGGCTGGCGATCGAGACAAGCATGCCGAGAACGCCGAAGACCCGGCCTCGGACGTCCTCGGGGAGCTCTTCCTGCAGCTGTGTCTGGGCCGAGATAGCCACGACGACATATGCGGCCCCCACCAGAAAGGCGATGCTCATGACCAGCGACAGCAGAGATACCACGCGGCTGGCTTCAACCACACCCGAGGAGGCGGCCCGATCTTCGAGGAAGGTAGATATTGGGCCTGAGTAAGCGAGCAGAGCCAGGAGAACGCCAATCCCGATCATGCCTGCTTCGATCGTGCGCCGGCGAGGCAGGTATCGACCGTACGAATTCAGGAAGAGGATGCCCATGACGATGCCGAGCCCCAGCGGCAGGACGATCAGGGCGAAGTCCTTCTCACCCAGACCCATCGTCTTCGTTGCGAAGCCGGGTCCGAGCGTGCCCAGGATGCCGACCAACGCACCGGTGATGCCAAGATAAGACAGCGACCAGCCGACGTTGCGGTGGTCTCGAATGTAGGTGATGCCCTCGACGAATTGGTTGAGCATCGTCTCGACGGCACGTTCGGCGTCGGCCACCGTCTGGCTGGCCCCCACGGCGCCAGAGCCTGCCGGAGGCGACGAAGGCAGGGTCCAGCAGAAGATCGCGGCCACAAAATAGAGCGCCGCGACGATGACGATGAGCAGCTGGCCGCTGGCGAGGGCAATCAAGAACGGCCCCAAGAGGGCGAAGCCCAGGGCGAAGGCCACGTTCATCGTCAAGGTGAAGAGCCCGTTCGCGGCAAGCAGCTGCGTCTTCGGCACCAGGAACGGGATCATCGACGCCTCGGCCGGACCGAAGAACGTCGTCACGGTCGATACGAGGACCATCAGCAGGTAGAGCATCAACAGGTTGTTGCCCACCAGGACGATAGCCAGGTACAAGAACCCCCTGAGAATGTTCGTCACTACCAGCATGTGCCGCTTGTCGACCCGATCGACAAAGACGCCGGCCAAGGCCGAGAAGACGATGGCCGGGACGAGGAAGCTCAGGAAGAGCGCCCCCACGGCGCTGTTCGAGTGGTAGGACGCGTTGATGATGATCGTCAGGCCGTAGATCACCATGTTGCCGCCGACCTGAGTGGAGAGCTGGGCTAGCCACAGCAGCAGGAATGGTCGATTGCGAAGGACCGCCATGCCACCTGGTTTTCCGGACCGACTCGGAGCACGCTTGCGCGCGGGTTCACCAGGAGGTCGGCGGCGCCTCGTGGAGATCGGGACGTTCATCGGCTGCCATCCCGGGTAGGGGCGCCCGAGTCACGCGGTAGCGGTGCGACGGCCTGGCTCATGGCCAGATCCCCTCGCGAGACGAAATCGGTCAGTCGTCGCTCCAGTGCTCGGCGTTCGATCAGAACATGGCGATCGCATCCGCGGCATCGAAGCCCGATGTCTGCGCCCAACCGGTCCACCAGCCACTCCCGGCTCCCACATGGGTGGGCTCGCCTCAGGCGGACGACGTCGCCGAGTCGGAACTCGACCACGTCTGGCTTGCCGACAGCCATTACGGCAGCCTGGACTGGAGGGATGCGATGGCTTCACCCATAACGGCCGCTCAATCTATCAGAGCCGAGTGCCCGCGTCCCGCCATTCCGAGCGGCCGGGCTCGGCAACACGGGGGTGGTGAACGCCGGGCCGCGACACCAGACCACCAGGTCTACGGTCAGGACGGAGGGGGAGGCGGAGGCGGAGGCGGAGGCTGACCGGGCCGCTGGTACAAAACGATGGCGATGCCGAATAGCAGGACTCCGGCGGCGGCGATCAGGCCGGCCAGCAGGACTTGGACCGGAATTCCGGACGAAGCCACCGATCCAGTGGCGCCAGCCGGTGCCTCGGTCGGGGCCGTAGTCGGCCCGGCTGCGGGCGGTGCGGTGACCGTTACCCCGCCGGCGCTCGTCCACCCCGGGGGGATGGGCCCGGCTGGCGCCGCCTGCGGCCCGAAGGTCGGAGAGGAGGTGATGCCGTTCTGGGCCAGCCAGGCCTTGTCGACCGCCTCGGTGGTCACGCCGAAGGCAGTGGTGAAGGCCTCGTCATCGGAGGCGCCGGTGCCGTAGGCCTTGACCATCTTCGCAAACGCGGGCTGACCGTATTTGCGGACCATGTAGTCGACCGCGGAGACCGACTCCGCATAGGCGAGGTAGAAGCGATCGCTCTCGGTCGGGAACTGCCCCGTCAGCGCGCTGAGCGGCATCAGCGTCTTTGACCTGGCAGCGGAGGAGACGAGCCCGCGGTCACTGCTGTCGTAGCCCTGTGACAGGTAGACGGCGAGGCCTTCGTTGAGCCATCGCGGCGGCGCATGGTAGGGGTTCCCGGTGCCGTCGTCGAAGACGACGTGGGTCAGCTCGTGCGGGACGACGGTGCTCGCATACGAGAGCTGGTCCGGCGGGACGAGCGCGAACAGGGTCCGCGTCGTGGTGTTCGCCTCGCCGCCGACGTTGTCTCGCGTGCCCGGTCCCAGTGCGTCGTAGAACGATTGCTGGTCAGCATAGACAAAGAAGTCGATGGGCTGCGTCTCGGTCACGCCGAGGAACTGGGCCGACTTCGAGATCCCGCTCTCGCCCATCGCCAGCGCCTGCTGGGCGAAACTCGTCGAGCCCGAATACCAGTGAAGGGTCACGAGCTTGCCCGGCAGCGTCTGCCAGTGGAAGCGGTCGTCCTGGTAGGTGACGTGGATGGTTGGGCCCTGCTGGGTGGATCCATCGGAGAACACGACCTGGAAGTACGCCGTCACCTGCGTGTTGGGCTGGATCTGGCCGCTCGAGGTGTCGAACGTGTACGTGAGAGCCGTCGCCGATGCGCCCGCCCCGGTCAGCGTGACGATGCTAGGCCCCACGTCGCCCGGTAGCGAGAGGATGATATCGGCTTCGCTGAAGCTCGAGCCGCTCACCGGTTGCGTGAAGACGATGCCCTTGGCGAACGTGGACGAAGACGTCGGCGTCCCGAACGTGACCGACGCTCCGAACAACGGCCCAGCGAGCGCCATCAGCCCGAGGAGGGCGCAGGCCACCGCCGCCGTGACTCGACCGGCCATGGAGCTTCGCTGCCGGCTCATGAGCCAGCCGCCCAGGCCAGACCCGCGTAGCGCACCAGCCCCTGGACGTTTGGCTGCGCGCCCAGAAGACCTTTCGCCGCCAGCGAGTGGCCGGCCCCGAAATCGACAGGGATGACCGGGGCCTGGTCCAGCACGATCGACTGCGCCTGATCGAAGGCCTGCTGCATCGACGTGGGATCGGCGGCGGCGAGAGCCTTGGCGATGGCGGCGTCGAACTCGGACGAGCTCCAACGGCCGAAGTTGTTCGTCTTGCCCGAACCGAGCAGCAGACCGAGGAAATCGTTGGCGCCCGGATAGTCCGCCACCCAGTCCATCTCCCAGAACGCCGGCGGGCTCGTCAGGAGCTGTTGGTTGTACGTCACCCCATCTTCGATCATGTAGTCGATGTCGATGCCCAGATTGTCGTGGAGCTGGCGGATTATCGCGCCGTCCAGAGTGGCCCCTCCGGTGACGAGGGTGATCTTCGGGAAGCCGACACCGTTCGGGTAGCCGGCCGCTGCCAGCTCCGACTTGGCCTGCGCCAGGTCGAACTTGGCCCCGTAGTCACTGGTGCTGTGGCCCGGCACGCCGGCCGGAACCATGCCCGTGGCCGGGACCTCGAGCGGGTTGGACAGCAGCGCAACGATGCGGTCCCAGTTGATGCCCATCTCGAAGGCACGCCGGACATGGACGTTGTTGAACGGGGCCTTGGTCGTGTTGAAGCCATAGAACTCGACCGAAGCCGACGGCTCGATTCGCAGCGACGGCCCGAGCGTCGGGTCATAGGCGATCCAGGGGGCGTCGTACCTCGTCGAGACCGGCGTGTAATCGAGATTCCCGGCCTGGAACTCCGAGACGGGGCTCTTTCCGCCGATACTGCTCAGCAGGTGGATCGTAGCCATCGGCGGCGTTCCGGCCCAGTAGTGCGTGTTCGCCGTCAGTGTCGTCTCGGTCTGGGTGAGGGCCGACACGACGTATGCTCCACTTCCGACGAAAGTCCCCGGCTCGAGCAGCGCCGGGTTCGAGTCCAGCCGTGACGGCACGACGGCGAGCGTCGAGCTCGAAACGATCGACGGCAAGTCCGCGTCCGGGCTCAGAAGATCGACCTCGAAGTCCGTGGCGTCCGTCGCCTTGAGGCCGACGCCCGAAACCTGGCCGCTGCCCTCGCGATAGGCCCGAGCACCCACGACGCCGTCGAGCAGCGAGGCAAGCTGGCTCGGCTGCCTGGGATTTAGCACCCTCATCCAGCTCGACACGACGTCGCTGGCGGCGAGCGCCGAACCATCGGAGAAGGTCAGACCAGACCGAAGATGGAAGGTGACTGTCTTGCCGCCGTTGCTCGAGGTCCAACTCGCCGCGAGGGCGGGCTGGACGCGCCCGGAGACATCGATCGACGTAAGTGACTCGAAGACCTGCGAGACGATCTGGGCGCTGCCCGCGTCGGACTGGACGGCCGGGTCCAGAGAGGCCGCCGAGGGGCCGAGGATGGTCACGCTCGTGCGGGCGGCGGCAGTCGCCAGAGGGTGCCAGGCCGCGATCGCCGCGACGACCAGAGCCAGCGCAACGGCGCCGCAGACGACGAGAAGCCGCCGCGGGCGATCCCTTCGCGACGCGTGGTCGATGGGCGAGTGATACGCACCGATCATCGGATCGGTCCGGTGGGGGCAGCACCCGAATAGCCTGACTCTGGCATGGCGGGAGTATAGGTTCGTCCCGCCCGAGTCGCCGTCATGGCGGAGATGGCGTCCCGTTCGCGCCAGAGCTTCCCAGGGCTCGGTCAGTCGCGACGGTGGTGTCCGGGACCGGTGGCGACCCGCTCGGGCCGGCCCTCCCCCGCCACGGAGACGGGTTCCTCGTGGTGCCGTTCCGAGTCGTCGTGGGCATGGGAGTGGGCCATCGAACCGTGCTCGTGGAGGTGCTCGTGGATCAGGTTGGCCCGGATGAGAAGCTCGCGATCGGCCAGGATGGCGGCCGGGACGCCGTCCGCGACGATCCGTCCCTGCTCGCTGAGCACGACGACGCGGTCGGCTATGAGGGGCACGATGTCGAGCTCGTGCGTCGCCACGACGAGCGTGCGCCCGGCGTTGCCGAGCCGCTGGATCAGGTCGACCAGAACCCATTTCGTGCGCGGGTCGAGAGAGGCAGTGGGCTCGTCGAGCAGGACGACCTCCGGCCTGAGCGAGAGCACCGAAGCGATCGCCGCCCTCTTCTTCTCACCACCCGACAGCTCGAAGGGGGCGCGGTCCGCCAGGTGGGCAATCCCCATCTCCGCCATCGCAGCGTCGCATCGCTCCCGCACCTCGTCACCGTTGAGACCGAGCTGGAGCGGCCCGAAGGCGACGTCGTCGAGCACGGTGGCGCTGAAGAGCTGGATGTCCGGGTCCTGGAACACCAGCCCGACCTCGCGGTGGAAACGGAACCCGTCTTCACCTGCGGCCACCGCCGCAACGTCGCGGCCGAGAGCCCGAATGCTGCCATGCGTTGGACCCACGACGCCGTCGAGGAGCTTGAGGAGCGTCGACTTGCCGCTGCCGTTTGCCCCCAGCAATGCCACTCGCTCGCCCCGCCAGATCCGGAGGTCTACGCCGTCGAGCGCGACCTGCCGGCCCGCGTAGCGGAAGCCGACGTCGTGGAGCTCGAAGAGTGGCTCTCCAGGACTGACCTGCGCCGCCGCCACCGCTCGTTCGAGGGCTGCCTCGTTCATGGCAGAACTCGCCCGGTCAGCGCGACCGTCACTGCGAGCGCGAGGACTCCCGCCAGCGCGACCAGATCGGAGGCGCGCAATCGGTACGTCGAATAGCTGCGGACCTCGCCGTCGAAGCCACGCGCGAGCATGGCCGCATAGACGTCGTTGCTCATCTTGAAGGCTCGACTCATGAGGTTGCCCATGGTGCCGGTGATCCAGCGCCGCTGCTCGGCGGCGCTGGTCCGGCCCACCACGCGGCTCTTGCGCGCCAGCAGGATGCCGTTCGCGGTGTGCAGGAACAGGAAGATGTAGCGATAGGTCATCGAGAGGACGAGCACGAAGACCTGCGGCACCTTTAGCGCCCGGAGGCTCTTGAGCACATCGGCCCACGGCGTCGTGACGACCAGCATCACGGCCAGCGATACGGAGACCCCGACGCGGCTGACGAAGAGAGCCGCCCCGGCCAGGCCGTTCCAGGAAGGCGCCAGATGCGCCGGCCCGATGGCCAGATCGAAGAGCCGCGGCCCCGGGACGAAGAAGATCGCGGGCACCACGACGATCCCGGCGAAGAACGGAATGCCGAGCCAGACGCGCTTGACGAAGAAGCCGAACGGGATGCGGCTGGCGCGGGCGGCGGCGAGCGTGGCACCGTACAGGAGCGCCAGGCCGACCATCGACGTCGTAAGGCTCGCCGCCAGGATGGCGATCAGCGTGCCCACCATCTTTGCCCGCGGGTCGCGCCGCTGGAGCCAGCCGTCGGAGCGGGCGTGCTGCTCGGTGAAGATCGCGTGCTCGACGTTCCCGGTGATGCCGCCGACCGTCTTCTCGAGCCAGCCGATCCGCCCATCGCGTGCGGCCGGACCGACCGTGCTGCTCGCCGTGGTCATGGCCGCACTCCCTCGGCCCGCGTCTCGGTCGGGCCGGCGCCGCGCAACAACCTGGCTATGCCGTAGACGGCGCCGCCGACCAGCAGGATGCCTACCATGCCTGAGATCTCGTAGCCGATGGCGGCGTGCCATAGCGGCGCCTTTGCCGCGGAGAAGAACGGCAGCGGCAG
>Ga0187878_1000220_pt1 | contig 72276 bp, 50 predicted proteins | sample June2016WEW_17_1_FD_132979 | JGI IMG/M metagenome (GOLD analysis project Ga0187878, IMG submission 132979) | Peatland microbial communities from SPRUCE experiment site at the Marcell Experimental Forest, Minnesota, USA - June2016WEW_17_150 | ecosystem: Environmental > Terrestrial > Soil >... | reverse complement strand
GGTCGGCCTCGCTTCGCTCGGCCTCCCTACGTTCCGCGGCGGGCAAAACCGTGAGGGAAGCCGAAGAGATTCCGTTGTTCTTCACATTAATTCCTGTTCTCACCCTGCTCAGTAATTACGACCGGGAGAACTGTCTCATCAATGTTGGCACGGAGGGCCGTCTCCGATCATAGGACGGGATAGAGTCACCCGCGGGCGGAGAGGCCCTCGATCAGGGCCACGGGGAAGCGATGCAGGATGGAATGAAGCGCCAACACTTTTTCTGCCCCGGCCGCCGGCGAGGCGCGAAGGGTCTCGCTCGTCAGTACATTGCGCCACCTCTCGGGCGCCGCGGCAGGGAGCGGCAGATTCGTATCCCGCCAAACCGCTTTTCCGAGAGGCGGCTTGCCCGGGGGGCCGAGCCGCGTGGTCCAGCGGGGCGTAACGCACAGGGACCAGAATCCGTCCTTGCGCCGGGCGAAGGCGCAGACGTTGGCCTGGCCTCGCCCCGCGGCGTTCAAAGGGAGGTAGTCGCCGTCCAAGAACACCGCGGCGTGCGCCCGCCGGAAGTCCAGCGCCGTGTCCGTCAGGAACAACTTGATGCGCCCGTCCTTCCAGTGGGCGACCAGGTCGTCCAACAGCCGCGCCGCATCCTCGGTGTGCTCTCTGCGCAGGCTTTCCAGCATCTCGACGCGCTGGTGGAAATCGACCGGCCGGCGGTTGTCGGGATCGACGAGACTGAGGGTCCACAACTCCGTGCCCTGGTAGAAATCCGGCACTCCCGGCGACGCGATCTTGAGTAATACCTGGGAGAGCGCGTTCAGCGCGCCGTGCCAGGCGATTTTCTTCTGCAACCGCAAGAAATCCAGCCGGAAGCGGCTGGCCGGCGACTCTTCCACGATGGCGTCGAAGAAGCGGATGACGGCGTTCTCGTGAAGTTCGTCGTGGCGGATCCATCCGGTGTGCGTCTTGGCCTCTCTCATCGCCTTGATCAAGAAGCCGCGGACGCGGTGCAGAAAACCGTGCTCGCCTTGTGGATCCAGAGGCCAAGCCCCGAGCAGGGTCTGGTAGATCAGGGCCTCCTCACTGGCGGTGGGCACCCAGATCCCCCCGACTTCGCTTTTCTTGTCCTGGTTCCATCGCCGCCAGGCGAACAGGCGCCGCTCCCACTCGGAGGAGAGTTCCGAAAGGACATTGAGCCGGGCGCGGACATCTTCACTGCGCTTGGAATCGTGGGTCGAGGTTGCGCTCATCGAGTGCGGCCAGCGGCTGAGCCGCTCCTGGTTGAATCGATGGAAGCCTTCCAGATCCAACGGCGGGGTCTCGCGCAAGGGGTCGCCCCCCACTTCGTTCATCGAAATCAGGCTGTTGTGTACGTAGAACGCGGTGTCTTCCAGGCCCTTGGCCATCACCGGCCCGGTAAACTGCTGCCAGCGCGTTACGAAACGAAGATACTCGGCCCTGAGCTCAGCCGCGTAAGGCGCCGGATCGAGCAACAGGACCCGGCGGAGAAACGCGAAGGCGGGTGACCCGATACGCACCTCGGTGGTCCGCCGCCTCGCCAGATCCAGGGTCCGCTCCAGATAGTGGCGGTCCCGTTCCGAAATCGCGAAGCCGCGGATATAGGTCCGGTAGACCGGCAGGCAGGCCGTCACCTCGACCAGGACCTCCACGAGTTCCGAGAGCGGCACGTCGCGAGCCTGCCAGTCCCGTGCCGCCAACGTGCCCAAATGGTGGCCGAGAGCGTGCACTTCGCCGGCAAACAGCTTCCACATGACCTGCTTGTTGCGCGCGTAACAGGTCTCCGCAAAGGGCGTCTGATCGCCGGTGAACCTGGCGTAGGCAGCCTCCATCGACCGCAACCCGTCGGGATCGATAAACAAGCCGTTCAGCGCATTCAGGAAGTCGTACCCGGTCGTACCGCAAACCTGCCAGCCGTTCGGCAGCGGCTCTTCTCTGCCGAGGATCTTCTCGGCAACTACGTAGATCGGCCGCTGGTGGGCCACTTCCCCGGCCGCCGCCTGCAAACGCGCGAGATAGCCTTTCGGATCGTGAAGCCCGTCGAGGTGGTCGACGCGCAGACCCGCCACCTTGCCCTCCTGGATGAGTTGAAGGATGGCCTGATGTCTGGCCAGGAAAACGTCCTCCTCCTCCACCCGCAAGCAGACCAGGTCGTTGATATCGAAGAAGCGCCGGTAGTTGATCTCCTCGAAGGCGATCTTCCAGAAGGCGAGCCGGTACGCCTGTTCGTCGAGCAGTTGGTGCAGCAGATCGCCGCTGCCGGTGTCGCCCTGCTGCCCGCTCAAGTCCCGCAAGCTGGCGTCGATGCACAGCCGGGCCTGGAGATCGTCGCGATAGAGGGCGAACAGGCGCTGCTTGAGCTCCCGCGCCGCCTCCGCTCTCCGCGAAACGCTTTCGGGATCCAGACTGGTGCGCGCAGGCATCTGTCGCACGATCTCCTGGAGTTGCCCGATCTCCGCGACCACCGGATGCGCCTTTCCCAGGCCCGGTTCCAACCGGCGCGCGCAGACCTCAAGAATAGGGCCGGAGGTCTTCGGGTCCAGGGGCAGCTTGCGCTCGTGATAGCGCACAAAGAAGCCGCGTTCGTCCAGGCGGACCGACAGCTCCCGGTTCGCCAAGACGTTGCCGTACAAGTCGCCGAGCACCGGCAGCAGCACTTTGTTCTCTTGCAGGAACGCCGCCTTGGAAGTAGCCGGATGCCAGTCGATGTCGAAGTAGTGCGCATAGGCGGAGGACGGCCCGTTCTCGAGCACGTCCATCCACCAGGGATTCTCGTGGCTGGCCGCCATGTGGTTCGGCACGATGTCCAGCAGCATCCCCATGCCGTAGTGCTTCAGCTTCTCGCACAACTCGTCGAACTCTTCGTCGGTGCCCAGCTCCGAGTTGACCCGCGACGGACTGGCGACATCATAGCCGTGCTCGCTGCCCCGCCGGGCGCGGAACCGGGGCGAGGAGTAGAGATAGCCGATGCCCAATTCGTGCAGATAGGGGATGATGTCGCGGCAGTCCACGAAACGAAAGCCTCTGTTGAGCTGGACGCGGTACGTGGATATGGGAATCCGGGCGGCTCTCACGGGCTGGCCTCCACGCGAACCCAGTTTGGGCCGATGTACAGTCTGTCCCCCAGCGACCGGGCGATCTCGATCCATTCCTGGGCGGCCGGATCGCCCCCGGCCGCCCGTCGCTGGAACGCTTCGAAGTGCGGCTCTCGCACGCGGAAAAAGACATTCTGGGCCGCCCACAGGTTGACCTCGAAAGGAAGCGCGGCGCAGATGCTGACCGTCTTCTCGAAGCTCCGCAGCTTCGCCAGGTCCGCGGGACGCTCCTGGAAGCGTTCTCCGGCGCGCTCGATGGTCCTGCGAAATGCGAATTCCAGCGTAACCGTATCCACGAGGATCCCGGCCTCGTCTACCTGAGCCAGAATCTCGGCCACTCTCCGCGGGTCCGGTTCGTCCCGGGAAAGCTCGGTCAGCAAATCCTCGTTGAGGGTGAAATCCACGGCCATCTGAAACCGGCCCGGCAACGGAATTCCCAGCCCGGTAACGAAGCGCGCCAGGGTCGCGTATTGGCCATAGAAGCTGCGGTAGAGTGCGGCGGCCTGGGTCAACGCTTGTTCCAGAATGGTCCGCACGATCTTCCTTTGTTCGTCGCGAAACAGCAGCCGCAGGAAGTAGGTTCCGCTGCCGAAGTTTCTGTCGACGGCGCGGATGATCTCGGGGATGTCGCCGCACCGGAAGATCTCGGTGATCTCATCGAGCAGGCGTCTGTAGGCCTCCTCGCCCCGGAAACCGCGCACACCCCCGGCGATGTTCTGATCTCCAAGATGCAACGCTCCGAAGCTCAGTTCGCTGGACTCCCCGGTGATGTTGGAAGCGACCTTGGCCCGTCCCATGGCCAGCCTGGTCCGGCCTTCCTGCAACAGGCGGAAATCCTGCCGCTCCACGGTATGGCAGTAGACCTTCGTGGTCTCCCGGTAGTCCTCGAACAGCGAGCTGATGGCGTAGTGAGCGCCGACCTTTTCCAGGGTGACCATGCTCGGCTTGACGAACTTCTCATAGATCGCGCGGCCGTCGCGGTGTTCGGTCAGATTGCTCTTGGCGCGTGCCAGGCGATCCAGGAAGGATTCCTCGATTCCATCGCCAAACAACTCCACGGCAAGCTGGAGCGCACGCCCGGCGTACTGGATCACCTGCACGGTTTCGGTCCCGCAGAGTTCGTCGAAGAACCAACCGCAACTGGTGTACATCAGCATCGCCTGACGCTGGAGTTCCAGAAGCTTGAGGGCCGTGATGCGCTCACTCGGAGGGAGCGAACGCCCGCACTGCTCGCGCAGGAACCGCTCGACGTTGGCTGGCGAGCGGTCCAACACGACACGGATGTACTCGTCGCGCGCCCGCCAGCAGTCGGCGAACAGCTCCTGCCCAGCTTGCTCGAAGCGGGACGAGAGCGCATCGCGGAGCCAATCCAGCGCCTGCCGCAACGGCGCGCGCCATTCCTGGTTCCACTCCGGATGGGCTCCGGAATTGCACCCGCAGTTGTTCTTCCAGCGCTCCACTCCGTGCACGCAGCTCCAAGAGCTGTTCTCGAAGATCTGGACTTCGTGCGTTGGGGGGTGCTTCTCCAAGTACTCGGCGTAGTTGGTGAGGCGGGCCAGGCGGTTGGATTCGATGTAGTCCAAAGCGTAGGCGAGCGCCATGTCGGCATGCCGGCGGTGATGGCCATAGGTTTCGCCATCCGTGGCGATGTGCACGATCTGCGGCCAGGCGCGGTCGTCGGAAAACGCCCCCACCAGCCGCTGCGCCAGGCGTTCGCCCCCGGCAAGCAGGTCTTCGAAGGCCACCGCGTGGGAGATCTGGCCGTCGTAGAAGAACACGCTGAGGGTTCGGCCCGAGGGGAGCCAGATGGCATACGCCATCGACGGATCGATGCGTCCGCCCTTGACATCCCGCCAGGCGCGGGCGCCCGTCGCGCGAACACGGCTGGCCTGGTGTGGGCTGAGAATCGCGAACTTGATCCCGAGCTCCGCGAGAATCTCCAGGGATGCGAGGTCTACCGCGGTCTCCGGCAGCCACATTCCCTCCGGGGACCGCTGAAAGCGGTGTTCGAAGTCGCGGATTCCCCAGAGCACTTGCGTGCGTCTGTCCCGGCTGCTCGCCAGGGGAAGGATCATGTGATTGTAGGCCTGGGCCAAGGCCGATCCGTGCCCCGAGAACCGGGCCTGACTTTCCCGATCGGCCGCCAGCACGGATTCGTAGACTCCTGGCGCCTCTGTTGCCATCCAGGCAAGCAGCGTGGGCCCGTAGTCGAAGCTGATTCGGGAGTAGTTGTTCACGATGCGGGTAATCCGGCCGTCCGCATCGAGAATCCTGGAGGCGCCGTTCGGCGCATAGCACTCCGCCGTAATCCGCTCGCTCCAATCGTGATAGGGGTAGGCGGAGTCCTGCATTTCAATCGCTTCCAGCCAGGGATTCTCCCGTGGCGGTTGGTAGAAGTGCCCGTGAATGCAGATATAGCGCTCCATATCAGAACTCCTGTTCTCTCCTATATACCACCAGCGATCTGGGATTCAGGGCGAGGACGGCTTCGCGGCCCCCCTCCTGCGAATCGGGAGCCGTGCCGCCGGGCCCCATCCAGAGGCGATCGCTGGAGTCCAGCAGCTTCCGCCAGCGTCCCGCGGGGATGCGCAGAGTTGGCGCCACCGCGGCGTCGCCAAACGAGAGCAACAGCAGCGCCTCGTCGTTGTCCCACCAGCGTCGCAAGCACAGAACGCGATCCGGCTCCCGTGCGACGACTTCCATCTGCTCCTTGCTCAGCCGGGCGAGACACGGAACGGTCTTGCGAAGGTGAGTGAGCTTGCGGTAGAAGTCGAGGAGCCTGCGATGACGTTCCTCGCCCCGGAGTTCATGATTGAGCTTGGAACGTTCGAAGGTCTCCACACTCTGAGGATCCGGCGGCTCCGCCTGCCAGGCGAACGCGGCAAACTCCCCCCTCCGGCCCTTGCGGACCGCTTCGATCAGCCCGGAATCGGAGTGGCTGACAAAGTACAGAAACGGAGCGGTCTCCCCGTACTCCTCCCCCATGAACAACAAGGGCACAAACGGCGATAGCAATACCGCGCCGGCGGCCAGCTTGAGGCTCTCGAAGGAGACGAGTCCGCTCGAACGTTCGCCGAGCATGCGATTCCCGACCTGGTCGTGATTCTGGCAGAAGACGACGAACTGACGCGCGGGAACCGTGCCCGAGGAGCTGCCGTGGCGACGACGCCGGAATTTAGAGTACTGACCGGAGTATACAAAGCCCGTTCTATAAGCCTTCGCGAGCTGGCGGAATTCCCCGAAATCACAGTAGTATCCGGACCGGTCGCCGGTCAGGACAGTGTGCAGCGCGTGATGGAAATCATCGTTCCATTGGGCGTCGAGACCCATTCCTCCCAGCCTCTTGGGGCGGGTGATTCGGGCATCGTTGAGGTCGCTCTCCGGAATCACGTGAACGTGGCGGTTCAGCCGCCTCCCCTCGAGATGCACGGTTTCGCCAAGCTCCTCGAGGAAGGGATAGGCCGACCGGTCAAAGACGGCGTGAATCGCATCCAGCCGGAGAGCGTCCATGTGGAATTCCGCGACCCAATGGAGAGCGTTCTCCAGAAAGAACCGCCGCACTTCGTCGCTCGCGGGTCCATCGAAATTCAGCGCCGGCCCCCACGGCGTGTTGTAAGTCTCGGTGAAGTAGGGACCGAAGTCCGCGAAGTAGTTTCCTTCCGGCCCGAGATGGTTGTACACCACGTCCAGCGCCACGCCCAGGCCCTGCCGATGGCAGGCGTCGACCAGCCTCTTCAGGCCAGTCTGGCCGCCGTAGGAGTGCTGCACGGCGAACGGGAAGACCCCGTCATAGCCCCAGTTCCGGTTGCCGGGAAACTGGGCCACGGGCATCAACTCGATCACCGTAACGCCAAGATCGCGAAGGTAAGGGAGAAAGGGAATGACCGCCTCGAAGGTTCCTTCCGGCGTGAAGGCGCCTACGTGCAGCTCGTAGAGAACGTACTGTTCCAAAGGCAGTCCCTGCCACCCCTCGTCCTGCCATCCAAAGGAAGGGTCCACCACCTGAGACGGCCCGTGAACCCCTTCCGGCTGACACCGGGAGGCAGGATCCGGCCGTTCTTTGGAGCCGTCGAGAACAAAGCGGTAGCGGCTCCCGGGCTCCAGGTCATCGGTGAGGGCACGGAAGTATCCGTTCGGGCGGGGCTTCATCGCCACCATGCACTCCCTGGGAGAAAGCACGTGCAGGTCGACCCTTTTCGCCGACGGCGCCCACACCTGGAAGCGCCATCCTCGCCCAGGCATCGGGTGGGTGCCGTGCCTCCAGTTCCAGCCTGCGGGGCTCACACGTTATTCCTTTCTTGCGCCGCCACTTCTGACACTATAGGCAAATCCCGGCCGAGATCGCTCAACATCATGTGGTTACTGGGACGATCTCCTGTCTTTTGGGGAGCCATCCCAGCGGACCTGACGCTCAGGAGTCCACGGTTCGGCTGATTGCTTCAGAGACGCCCTGGGATCGCAGCGCGCACGTCGCGGTTGCGATTGTCGGTGTTGCCAGTGCCAGCGGGACAGCCGAGGCCGTGGTGACAGAGAGATCGGCCGGCAAGGAGGCCAGGAACGGGCAAATCTCTGGGGTGTCGAACAGGAAGGCGGCAATTCTGGGTTTCGGGCTCCGCGGGAGGCATACCAGTCCTTCGAGGGCCGCTGCAAGCGGCCGGGACTTAAGAGCGAGGGCGGCCATCAGCGGGAGGTGGTCGGGTGTATACTGCTAGGGAATCGGCAGCCCAGAATCGTAGTTCCAACTGAGGGCTTTCGCGCCATGCTGTCCGGATCTTGGATTCAGGGACCGCAGCGCCGGCTCGGGCGCCGGCACATCGGCAGATGGTGTGCTTCGTCCGCCCTGCCTCCCCTCCCACGCCTGGAGGCACACTGAATGGCCAAGTTCGAGACCGAAGTCCGTCTGAGCCGGGAAATGACGCTGATGGACGTCACGCTGATCGGCGTCGGGGCGATGATCGGAGCCGGTATCTTTGTTCTCACCGGCATCGCCGCCGGCGTCGCCGGCCCTGCACTGATCGTCACGTTCATCTTGAACGGCGCCGTCGCCCTTCTCACCGCCATGTCCTATGCGGAACTCGGCTCGTGCTATCACGACGCCGGGGGCGGTTATCTCTGGGTCAAGGAGGGGCTGCCTAAGTGGAACGGCTTCCTCGCCGGCTGGATGAGCTGGTTCGCTCACGCTGTCGCGTGCAGTCTCTATGCGCTGGGTTTCGGCGCATACTTCGAGAGCCTGCTCGCGGACCTCGGCGTTACGGTTCCCCATTGGGGGTTCTTGGCGCCGCAGAAGCTCCTTGCCGCCGGGGTCGCCGTGCTGTTCGCCTACATCAACTTCCGGGGAGCGTCGGAAACCGGAAAGATCGGCAACATCGTCACCATGGCCAAGATCGTCATCCTGCTCATTTTCATAGGTCTCGGCCTGCATTACCTGATCGGCCGGCCCGATTGGCGGCAGCCTTTCACCCCCTTCATGCCGAACGGCTGGCCGGGCGTCATCCGGGCCATGGGGCTCACCTTCATCGCTTTCCAGGGTTTCGAAGTCATTGCTCAGTGTTCCGAGGAAGTGCGGGCTCCCAGGCGCAATATCCCGCGCGCCACGTTCCTATCGCTGTTGATCGTCGTGCCCATCTACGTTCTGGTGGCCATCGCCGCTCTCGGGTCCGTCAACCCAGGGAACTTGACTCCCTGGGGCTATCTGGCGCTGAAAAAGGAGACCGCTCTGGTGCAAGTTGCGCGGCAGTTTTTCGTCGGCGGGGGAATCATGCTTCTCGCCGGCGGCCTGGTTTCAACCATGTCCGCGCTGAACGCCACGGTGTATTCCTCGTCCCGCGTGGCTTTCGCCTTAGGCCGCGACCGCAACTTCCCCGGCCTGTTCAGCCGCGTCCATCAGGTCAAGCACACGCCGCACTGGGCCATTCTGATTTCGATGATCATCGTGGTGTTAATGGCTGTCTCCCTGCCCATCGAGGACGTGGCCGCCTCGGCGGACATCATGTTTCTGTTGCTGTTCCTTCAGGTCAATCTCGCGACCATCAGCCTTCGCAAGAAGCGACCCGACCTGGACCGCGGGTTCATCATCCCCCTCTTCCCCTGGCTGTCGATCCTCGGGATCGCTCTGTTGCTGTTCCTGGCCATCTACATGTTCACCTACAGCCCCAAGGCATGGCTCGCGACTGGCGTCTGGGTGATCCTGGGACTGACTGTTTACAAAAGATACGCTTCGAAGCGGGAGATCGAGCACGCCCGCAAGGTTCGTTCGCTGAAGCGGATCGAAGAGCGCGAGTACCGGATTCTGGTCTGCGTGGGCAACCCGCGGCACATCGACGACCTTTCTCAGTTGGCTGAGGCGCTCGCTTTAAAGAATCGGGCTGAGATCCTCTTCCTTCATGTCATCGACGTCGACGAAGGTGCACCGCTCGTCGCCGGACTCGACCAGACCGGCCCTATCCGCCTCATTCTCCAGAAAGCCGAAGCCGCCATCGCCGGACGCGGCGTCTCGGCCCGGTCCGTCATCACCGTCTCACACGGTGTTTCGCGTGGCATCGTGGACACCGCCGAAGCCGAGAACTGCAATCTCATCGTCCTGGGCCGAAAACGGGAGCCGGGGTTCTTCGACCGCTACGGCACCGCCATTACGGATTCCGTTCTCGAACGGACGCCCGCCGAGGTCATCTTCCTGCATGGCCAGATTCCAGCCGCGGGCGTGAAGACCATCATCCTTCCCTTCGGCGAGAACATCCATACCCGCCTCGCGTTGGAGCTGGCGCCGGCGCTCGCAGATTATTTCCGCTGCCGGCTGCTCATCGCACTGGTCGTCCCGCCCGGCCTTGACCCCGCCGAGCGGGAAGCCCGCTGCCGCAAGGCCGAGGAGTTCGTGGGCGCCAGAATCCCTAGCGCCGAGTTCTACGTCACGGAGGATGAGGACATCGTTCACGGGATTGTCGAAGCATCCGAGTCGGCCGACCTGCTGCTCATGGGTGGCCGTACCGGCTCCTTCTGGGAGATGCTGGCCGCCAGTTCCATGACCGAAGACATCACGCGGCAGGCCCGCTGTCCGGTCGTGTGGGCGGAGGAGTATGAGGAGAGCAAGTCATTCCTGGCCCGGCTGCTAAGCCGGTCCGAGGAGGAAAGGAGCGTGGATTCCTATGCGGGTTGAGGATCTGCTCGCGAGATTCTTGAATCGGGTTGTCGACTACCTTCCAAGCCTTGGCGCCGGACTCCTGCTGTTCGGCATCGGCCTGGTGGTTGCGTGGTTCGTCAAAAGGCTGGTCATTCAGCTCCTGGTGATCCTGAGACTGCACCGCCTGTTGCGCGGGATGCGTTGGGGCAAGGGACTCGCGCGCGTGGATGTCCGCCTGTCTCTCTATGGCGTCCTCGGCAACCTTTGCGGGTTCGTGGTGTTCCTCGTCTTCCTCAATGCCGCCTTCGCGGCCATGCGGTTGACCGTGGTGTCCGCCCTGGTCGAGAAGCTCGTGCTCCTGATACCGCGGGCTCTCACCGCTCTGGCTATTTTCGGCGTCGGCTGGCTGATTTCCTCCTGGGCCGCCCAGGCCGTTCGCCGTCACCTTGTTCGGGAGAGTTTCCCCGGGGCCACCCTGGTCGCCGCCTATGCCCGGGCCATGCTGGTGCTGTTGTTCGGTGCGATGGCTCTGGCGGAACTCGATCTCTCGCAGACGGTGGTGATCATCGGCTTTACCGTGGTCTACATCACGATGGGCTCACTGACCGTCATCCTAACCGGCTTCGGGGGAAAGGAGATCTTCCGAAAAGTCTCCGAGTCCTCGGGGGAGAAGCGACATTGAGCGCTGCCGGCGAGCGCCTGCGATGTTGTGTGGTGTGAGAGGGGCCAGCACCTGAGACGGCCCGTGAACCCCTTCCGGTTGACACCGGGAGGCAGGATCCGGCCGTTCTTTGGAGCCATCGAGAAAGAAGCGGTAGCAGCTCCCGGGCTCCAAGCCATCGACGAGGGGGCGGAAGTATCCGTTTGGGGGGGGGCTTCATCGCCTCCACGCGCTCCCTGCGAGAAAGCACGTGCAGGTCGACCTTTTTCGCCGACGGCGCCCACACCTGAAAGCGCCATTCGCCGCCAGGCAGCGGATGCGCGCCATGTTCCCAGGTCCGGCCCGGGACCATCAACAGTTCTCCCTCGTCAACGCTGTCACTCCTGCCACTATAGGCGAATCCACTCACATCTCAATCCAGTTCATGTGATTAGCCGGCCTTTCTCCCGTGTTTAGGGGAGGCAGTAGTCCTTCCACGGGATGGGCGGACGCGCCGTCACCTTCCAGAATTGAGGAGAGGAGACAATTCATGGAAAGAGTACGCTGCGCGGGGAGCCGCACCTTGCTTTTATTCTTCCTGCCGCTATTGCTTGTCCTGCTGGTCCTTCCCGCATCCGCACAGAGCCGAAGGCGAACCGTTCGCGGCGTGGTCACGGGTCCCTACGGGATGGTCCTCGAAGGGGCGGTCGTTAGAATCAAGAACACCCTGACACTCCGCGTACGGTCCTACATAACCCAGAAGGATGGCCGCTACCGCTTCCAGGGATTGAGTCCGGACGTCGACTACCAACTGCATGCCAACTACCGGGGCGCCACCAGCCCCGAGAAAACGGTGAGCAGGTTCGATCCCCGTCCGATCGTGGAAATCGATCTGCGCGTGGAGTTCACCAGGACCGCCGGGCGCGCTTCAGTTCCGCGTCCCTGATCGAGTATCCTGTCAGCGGAGGAGACATCATCCGATGGACTCGCTAACGCCATCGATACGGCCGCGTATCGAGCACTTGCTGGGCGTCGACCAACAATCCAAGCCGGCGGTCTATCTGGGCATGTTCGACGCATCGGAAGTCATGAGCCTGAAGTACGCCGTGGAGTTGCTGCTCTCGGCGGGGATCGCAACCTTGGGGCTGGTGTTGGACAGCCCGGCTGTGGTGATCGGCGCAATGCTCATCTCGCCGCTTATGGGGCCGATCCTTGCCGCCGGCCTGGCGCTGGCCGCCGCGGACCTCTATCTCGGCATCAAGTCCCTCTTGAGCATCGCACTCGGCGTGCTGTTGTCGATCCTGTTCGCCGCCGCTCTGGTCTGGCTCTTGCCGTTTCAATCGCCCACCGGCGAGATCCTGGCGCGAATCCACCCCAACCTTCTGGATCTGGGGGTGGCCTTGTTTTCCGGTTTGGCGGGAGCCATCGTCGTGTGCCGGGGCGGGAGCGGAGGCGGTGTGACGGCCCTTCCGGGCGTCGCCATCGCAGTCGCCTTGATGCCGCCGCTGTGTACGGTCGGCTTCGGGCTGGGCAGCGGCTTCTCCCGGTCGATCATTTACGGCGCCGGCCTGCTGTTCTTCACGAACCTGGCGGCCATCGTGGCCAGTGCATTCCTGGTGTTCTACCTGGTTCGCATGGACGCGGCCGAGGTACGCTCGAAGATCGACGAAGCGATCCTGGAACGCGCCTCCGGTGACCGCCTGTTTCGACTCCTCGAGAAGACCGGCATCGCCGGCGCGTTCGGAGACATCGGGAAACTGCGTTGGCGGGTCCTGATGCTGGTGGTCGTCCTGGTTCTGCTGTTCGTGCCCCTGCGACAGTCGCTCATGCAGGTGCGCGACGAGACCGTCGCCCGCGCGGCGGTCGGCGAAGCTCTGCGGGTGCTCGCTCCCGCCGGCATCATCGTGGCGCAACAGGTGGAACCAACGTCCAACCCGATCCTGATCCGCCTGGTAGTCGCGACCGCGATCCCGGCGGAGAAGGTCAAAGAGGCTGAACGGATTCTGTTGCGGCGAACCGGCCGGGACGCCAGCATCGCGATCCGGAAGGTGGCCAGCGAGGAGGAATTGGCCCTTCTGCGGGAGCGGTTCAAGCAGCCCGCGCCACCGCCTCCGATCGAGGATCTGAACGGCATCCGAGCGGACGTCATGGGGCGTCTCGAGGGTCCGCTCAAGGAGATCTGGCCCGCCGAGTCCGCGCCGTTGCTGTCCTACGAGATGGGGTTCACCCCGGAAGACTCGCTGGTTCGAATCCGCTACCAGGCTGCCAAACCCCTCGACCCCACCGCCGAACAAGTGCTGTCGAACGTGCTGAAATCGAGGCTACACATCGAGAAGTTCCGCCTGGTGCTGGAACACCAGCCTCCTCCCCGCCCGCCGCGAAAAACCCGGAGGACCAGGTAGAGAACGCGATGCCTGCTTTCTTGATGCCGGAACACAGCGGGTCCATGAATCTCGCCATGGCCATGCTGATCATCTTCGGATCGGCAAAGCTGCTGGCCGAGCTGTTCGAGCGCTTGCGGCAGCCGGGCATCGTGGGCGAAATCCTGGCTGGAATCCTGATCGGCCCCAGTGTCCTTGGCTGGATTTCTCCCAACGAGTTCACCGCCACCATGGCCGGTTTGGGTGTGATGTTCCTCTTGTTTCGGGTGGGTCTGGAGGTCGAAGTCGGCGAACTGGCAAAGGTCGGCGGAACCGCGGTCGTTGTGGGGATTCTCGGTGTTGTCGTCCCGTTTGCCTGTGGCTGGGGCGTCTACCGGATCTGGGGCAAGCCCTCGACCGAGGCGATTTTCCTCGGGGCGGCGCTCACCGCCACCAGCGTGGGCATCACCGCCCGCGTCCTGGCCGACAAAGGACTGCTCCACCGAACCGCGAGCAAAATCATCCTGGGAGCGGCGGTGATTGACGACGTTCTGGCGCTGCTGGTGCTCGGAGTGATCTCCAGCATGGCGGAAGGGCGGGTGAATGTCGCGGAGTTGCTGCTCACCACCGGGCTGGCGATCCTGTTCATCGCCCTCGTGGCGCGCTGGGGACGGCAGGGCATGAGCCGCCTGGCTGCACGACTCGAGGGAAAGCTCCGCGTGGGCGAAGCTGAGTTCGCTCTGGCGATGATCCTGCTGTTCGGCTTGGCGGCCGCGTCCGCCCGCTTCGGGGTCGCCGCCATCATCGGCGCGTTTTTGGCCGGCATGGCGCTGGCGGAGTCGTCCCCGCGCCGCGTTCACGATCTGGCCCAGGGGGTCACGGAACTGCTGGTGCCGTTCTTTCTGGCCAACATCGGCATGCACTTTCAGTTGGCCGTTTTCAAGGATTCGTCCACTCTACTGCTCGCGCTGGTGATTGTCCCGGTTGCCGTCCTCTCCAAGATGTTGGGCTGCGGCCTCGGCGCGATGCGGCACGGCTCCGAGATTGCGACTCGGGTGGGCCTGGGAATGATTCCTCGCGGCGAATTCTGCATGGTGGTGGCGCAGGTCGGACTCGGATTGAACGCACTCCCCCCCGCCACCTACGGCATTATCGTCTTCATGGCGGTGTCGGCGGCAATCCTGACTCCGCCGCTCGTGAAGTGGGCCTTCCGGGGTGTGCTGGCCGGTCCGCCGGGGGAGGGGGAAACGCTTCGCCTCGGCTGAGCCGCTACCGCCGCTTGGACTCCACGAGGCGGGGTTCCGGAGCTCCGGGCGAGTTCACGCCCAGTCCTTCAGAAGGCCCAACCGCAGAAATTCGACCTTCGCGCGAGTGGTGAGGTCGCTTTGCATGCGCGGCTCGAAGCGATGGTCGAAAACATACGCTTTGATCCGGAGCTTCAGGAAGGGCCGCCGGTCGAATCCGTCCGACACCAAGACCACCACGGGCTTGGCGAGGTAGACGAAAGGCGAAGTGCAGGCCGCCTCGTAGCCGATCCGAACGGCCTCCTCCGGATCGGAGTCCGGCGGGAGATATAGATCGGTCACCACCTGGCAGTCCGGCACGCCCGAGTTGGCATTGAACGCCTTCCCGTTGAGAATCTCGGCATTCGGGATGGTGACCCGCGTATCCTCCGGCGTGGTGAGCTTGGTGCTGCGCAGGCCGATGTGGTCGATCTCGCCGTAAGCGTCGCCGATCCTGACGCGGTCGCCGAGTTGATAGGGACGGTCGGTGAGAACGACCAAGCCGCCCACCAGATTCTTGACGAGATCCTGCGCGCCGAAGCCAACCGCGATGGCCATCGAACCAACGGCGGCCAGGAAGGTCTGCCGGGAAGGGGAAAGCAAGTCGAACGAGATGAAGATAGCCGCGAACCAGAGCGTGATGCGCAGCACCGGCTCGATGCCCTTGACCAGAAATCGCGCGCGGTGGCTGTGGGCGCTGACCAGGTCCAGAAACCGGGCGGAGTAGCGAATCACCAGCCACGCCGCCAACAGAGTCAGACCGACCGACGCAATCCTGCCCAATGTGAAGTACCGCAGAATCTCGGTCTGCTGGCCGGTCTGCAATAACATGCCGAAAGGGAAACTGACCAATCCCATCGTCGTATCGCTCCTATGTGAGATTCCTCCTGTGGAGGGCGTCGCGCACGAACCGCGCGGCTTCGGGCCGGATTCGCAGCCCGGGACCGTCGGGTTCCGGCTCGACGACCTCCAAAGCCCGCAGGCGCTCCAACCGGCGGGTGGCGCTTTCCGCTCCCCAGCGCAGGACCTGCGTGATTTCGTCGGCTGTGATGCTGCCGTGATGCAGTATGGCTTGCAGCGCGAAATAGTCTTCCAGCGCCAGTTCCGACATCAACGGCCGGTAGTCCGGCGCGAGCGGCTGCCGCATGTGGATCACTCCGCCTTCGACTCTCTCGATGCAGCCTTGCCAGAGTTCAAACGCCGAGCGGAACACTCCCTCGGATTGCAGGTACAGCGCGTCGAAGAACAGGCGCTCCGGATCCTGTTCAATGCCCAGCGCGCGCCGCAGCCTGTTCATCCGCGGGTCTTCGATCGGGAGAGGCGCAAACTCCAGCCGGAGGCCGGAGAGGTTGTGGCGCTGCATGATCGCCTTGGTGAGGGCCTCCGGCTGGACCGACATCGCGTTGATGCGCTGAGAGAAGTGCCGTCCGAGTCCGGTCACGGCGTCCAGATACTTGAAAGCCGCTTCATTGATGCTGAACACCCACAGGGTGCTGTGGGCCGTGGAGTACATCAGGTCGAACAGCTCCTTCAGGGCCTCTAACCCGTTGACAACCCGCAGAAAGGTTCGCTCGAGTTCCTCAATGATCACCACGCGACGCCGCTCCGCGATGCCGGCCACCAGGTCCGCGCCGTCCGGCAGCCCGAGCAGGTTTCCAAGAAACTCCCGCACCTCCACCCGCTCTTTCAGCCTGCGGCAGAATTGGCCGCGAGCCACTTCGACGCCTGAGAAGACGTTGGAAACGGCACAGTTGAGCAAGCTGGTTTTCCCGCTGCCCCTCGCGCCAACAATGAGGACGGAGCCGCTCGCCCGAGCCTCCCAGAGTGCCAGGACTTCAGCTAGGCCGGACATTTCGGGATCGCGGCCCACCAGGAATCGCTGATCTTCGACCGGCGCGAGGCGGAACAGCCTCCGGTAAAGCATGGGCAATTCCCGGACCCCCAGTTGGACATCGAGGACTGTGCCGAGGTGCGCGCGCGAGGTTACGGGCTCCAGGCGGGGTCTGGGAGGGGTAGTCCATCCGATCTTCAGCAAGAACCAGCGATTGAAGTCTCTGGTAGCGCGCCACGTTCTCTGGGCGGCTATCCGAGCACTCTCGGCGATTAACCTCCGGGCCTGCTCCCAAGCCCGAAGCCCACGCTGGCGCGTCAGATGGGCAACGAAACCGATGCGGCTCAACTCCAGGGAGACGTGGGTTTGGTGGAAGAGCGCGGCCTCGGCCCTCGCGGCGGCCCTTTCGGCGATGGGACCGACATTGGGGACCAGCCGCCTTTGATAGAGGAGCAACGAGAGAGCGTTGGCAGTGGATTCGTCGAGGAACACGCGTGAGCCGGCTTCTTCGGATGCCGCGGTTTCAAAGCCGAACATGACGACTTCGCGGGCACGCTCGATATCCCGAACGATGGCACGGTGAGCCGATTCGGCCTCCCGAAAGCCCCGCAGGCAGGTCTTTCGGGCGGTCCCCTCCAGGGTTCTCAGGAAGATCCTGGCCGGTTGCAGGGGACGCCAGGGCGTTCTCCAGCCCGGCAGCGAGCGTCGAGGCTCGATGCCTTCGATGGCAGTGGGCAACCGAACGGCAGCGCTGGCGGCCATGGAGCGGCTCCACTCGCTTACCCGCTCCTCGGCCGAAACCAGCCGGGCCACGGGTTTGGGAAACGAGTCTGGAGTCTCCCGATCCACCCCGGCCTGGAGCCACGCGATGACGGAGTCCAGTTCCGTCAGGAGTTCATCATGTTCCGACCTCAGGGACCCCAGGCTTTTCAGCGTCTGCTGGGTCGACTCGCGAGCCAGAGCGGAAAGTTGCAGCTCCAGATCGAGCATATCGTCCACGGTGCGCTGCTGCCGGGCCCAGAAGCTGAGGTACCGCTGATACCGTTCCGCTCGCCTCCTCCGCACCCGGCTGGACGATTCGGCCGATGCCCAAAGCACGGCTCGCGCCAGCTCCGCCGACGCCGAGTCCGCCCATGCGCGATACTCCTCCAGAAGTGCCGCCGCCCGGCTTTCGCGACGGCGGACCTCCGCGAGCCAGCGTTCGCGCTGCCTCTCCAGCGCCGCGTTCGAGTCGACCGGGTCCGCCAGAGAAGTCAAGACTTGGCGGCGACAGATCTGCCAACCGTCGGCAAGGTGAAGACAGGACTGCGCCAGCGTCAACTGAAAGGCGCCATCCAGCTTCGCCCTACGAAGGGTTCTTCGCTCCAGGTGATCGGCTACGATGGTGCGCAGAGGGATCGCCCGGGCGGAGCGCTGCCACCGCAGCCAGCGGGCGCGCCACGACGCTCCGTGTTCTGGACCAGCCAGGCCGGCGAGTTCGCTCCCCGGGATGGACACGGAAACGGGAAGTTGCCGAACGAGATCGTCCAGGGCGGCGGCATGGTTCTGGATGGCAGACAGCGCCCTCTCGTAAGGTTTCCTCTTCTTGTAGGCACTCAAGGGGTCGACCAGCAGGCGCTTCCCATCCTCATCGAACAGCCGCTGCAGCGACTCCACGGAGGGCTCCGGTTCGACGGATTCCTTGGCCGGTGAGGCAGCCGTCACTGCCTGGACGAGCGAAGACGCGTCGACCCAAGCGGCCGCCAGTTCCGTCGCCAAGCGGTCATCCTGGGCCGCCAGGTCGTTGCGAAACGTGTTCCAAGCTTCGCTGATTGCCACCGCTGTCATGTCTGGAGCGCTCGGTCGGCCGCCAGCATCGGAGGTCCCCCAGCATCCGACCCAAGTCTCCCCCCTCGCGCGAGAGCGACGTCCGTGACGCTTCGAACTTCGACCCACCCAGTTTACCGTGTCATCCGGCGCCAAGTGAACAACCTGGCCGCAAATCTGAGCGAATCTCCTCCCTTTGGGTGATACCGGTCGGGGGTGGAGACCCGGTATGATCCTTACTAGATTCATGAACGAGGCGATCACTGCGTTTCCGCTGGCCTTCCTGTTGGCGGGCGGCGCCGAGATCCCGCGGCTGCTGCTGGATATGCTGCTGGTGTTCGCATCCGCGAAGTTGCTGGCGGAGGCGGCCGAACGGCTGAAGCAGCCGCCGGTGGTCGGAGAGCTTTGTGCCGGCATCCTGATCGGCCCCAGCGTGCTGGGTTGGGTCACGCCGACCGACTTTCTGCGGGTTCTGGCGGAGCTCGGCGTGATGTTCCTGCTGTTTCGGGTGGGCCTCGAGCTTAAGGACTTCCAACTCACCAAGCTCGGCTTCGACGCGCTGATGGTGGCGGTCCTGGGAGTCATTGTGCCCTTCCTGGGGGGCTGGGGGCTCATGGCCGCCATGGGGCATTCCCACATCGAATCGGTCTTCGTGGGCGCCGCCTTGGTCGCCACCAGCGTCGGGATCACCGCCCGGGTGCTGGCCGGCAAGGGCCTGCTTCAAGAGCGCGCCAGCAAGCTGATCCTGGCTGCCGCGATCATCGACGACGTCCTCGGACTGCTGGTGCTCTCCGTCGTGAGCAGCATGGCCAAGGGCCAAGTCAACCTCATCGAACTCGCCTCCACCGCGGTCCTGGCGATCGGTTTCACCTTCATCGTCGCGCACTGGGGCACGAGAACCATGGAGCGGATCGTCCCCAAGATGGAGAACCGCCTTCAGGCGGGCGGCGGGCAATTCACCCTGGCGATCGTGCTTCTGTTCGGACTGTCGTTGTTGGCCATCCATGCCGGGGTCGCGGCCATCATTGGAGCCTTTCTCGCGGGGATGGCGCTGGCCAACAGCACGGGACCCCAAGTGGCCGACATGACCAACGGGGTGACCGAATTCCTGGTGCCGTTTTTCCTGGCCGGAATCGGGCTGCATCTGGATATGTCGGTCTTTCGAAGCAGCACCGTCATCGGGATCGCCGTGGCTGTCTTGCTGCTGGCGTGCGCCTCGAAGTTCCTGGGGTGTGCGGCTGGAGCCTGGCGGCTTGGTTGGCTGGACGCCAAGCGGATCGGCGTCGGCATGATTCCCCGGGGCGAAGTGGGTATGGTGGTAGCGCAGATCGGCTTGCGCATGGGCGTGATTCCGCCCGACGTCTACGGGGTGGTGGTGTCCATGTCCATCGGGACCACGATTGTGGCGCCCCCGCTCCTGAAGCTGGCGTTCCGAAGTCTGGGCGAGGCGCCAGGCAAGGTTCGTGCGCTGCCCAGGGTGGGCTGAGATATGATCTGGTACTGGCTTCGAAGAGAACTGCTGGCTCTGGCGGCGCTCTTGCTCTGCGTGCCGCCGGCGCGCGGAGAAACGATTCATTTCGATTCGTGTGAACGGGGCAAGCTGCCGCCGGGCTGGCTGGAACTGAACGTGGACCGCGGCTATCCCGCGAACTGGCAGGTGCTGGCGGACTTGTCGGCCCCCAGCGGGATGCAGGTGCTTGCCAAGATGACGGTCCAACCGGCGTCCTCGCGGCTTCCGAAGGCCATCCGCGAAGGGCCTTCGTTTCAGGACGGCAGCATCGGCGTGCAAATGAAGCCGATGGGCTCCCTGGCGGACGAGGTTGCCGGCCTGGTCTGGCGCTACCGCGACGAGGATGATTTCTACTTCCTGAGCGCTGACACGACCACCGGGCAAGTCTCGGTGTATCGCACGCAGGAGGGCAGGCGGGTTTCTCTGGGTACGGTGACGGCGGGCAACGTTCTGCGAAGTGAAGGACCAGGGTCCGGCGGCTGGAACCGTCTTCGGGTCGAGTTTCGAGGATCTCACATCGCGGTTCAGGTGAACGGAGCGAAACTCTTGGATCTCGAAGATTCCACGCCGGGATGGCCCGGCCAGGCGGGCGTGTGGGCGGGTGGACCGGCGCTGGCCGCTTTTGACGATTTTGAGGCGAGGGCCGAGGACCGCTCCGCCGCATCCGCCAACGGCGTTCAGCCCTGAATTGGTCTGCTCGGATCCTGCCCGGCCTTGGCTCAGGAAGCGGGTTTACGGGGCTTTCGACCTCTGGTTCCTGCCTTTCCGGGATTCTGTTTCTTACCCGCAATTGCCACACTGGTATCCAGAGGAGCCATGCCATGGCCGACTTCTACCAGACCGGTTTAGTGACCACTCTGCACCGCTTGAGCCCCGGGGGCCTGGAGCGGATTGAGCAGGATCTCAAGAGGTTCTCGAAGACGCTGCCGATCGGACTCGTACTGCCCGCGCTCTACTCGGAGTTCGAATCCCCGGCGATGCCTGCCATCCTTGCCGAACTGGCTAAGGTGCGGTACTTGAAACAGGTGGTGGTCACGCTGGGCCGCGCGACTTTCGCCGAGTACCAGCAGGCGCGGAGTTTCTTCGAGGGTTTCCCGACGCCCGTGACCGTCCTGTGGATCGACGGGGAGCGCATGCAGCGGCTGTTCGCTCTCCTGGATGAGAACGGCCTGTCCGCCGGCGCCGACGGAAAAGGGCGTTCCTGCTGGATGGCCTACGGTTACCTTCTCGCCCGCGGCGAGTGCGAAGTGATCGCCCTCCACGACTGCGACATCGTCAACTACAGCCGCGAGCTGCTGGCACGGCTGTGCTACCCGGTGGCGCATCCGAATCTCGGCCTGGAGTTCTGCAAGGGATACTACGCCCGAGTCACCAACGGCATGCACGGACGGGTAACCCGGCTGTTCATGATTCCGTTGATCCGGGCCATGGAGAGCATGGTGCCCGGCAATCCTTTCCTCCGGTATCTGGACAGCTTCCGTTACCCGCTGGCGGGGGAGTTCGCCATGCGGATCAACCTGGCCAGGGTGAACCGGATCCCCGGAGACTGGGGGCTCGAGGTGGGCGTGCTTTCGGAGGTCCACAGGAACTGCTCCCCGGCTCGGACGTGCCAGGCGGATCTGGCCGACAACTACGAACACAAGCACCAGGCGCTGTCGCCCGACGATCCTTCGAAGGGTCTCCGCCGCATGGCCTGCGACGTCGCCAAGTCGCTGTTCCGGACGCTGGCCGGCGAAGGCGAGGTGTTCACGCAGGACCATTTCCGCAGTCTGCAAGTGCGCTATGTCCGCCTCGCGGAAGACACCATCAACCGCTACTACGCGGATGCGATGCTGAACGGCCTCGACTTCGACCGTCACGCCGAAGAACTGGCCGTGGCCACATTCGCCAAGAGCCTGCGCCAAGCCGCGGAAGAATTCATCGAGGATCCCCTGGGACTCCCCTTGATTCCGAACTGGAACCGCGTGATTGCCGCGATGCCCGATTTCTTTGAACAACTGCTGGCGGCGGTGGATGAAGACATGAAACCGGCGCACCAAGCCGTGGCATGAGAGGACTATGGGACAAACGCCGCTGCCCACTGAGGCATTAAACGCCTTGAGCGCCGTCCGCGAGGCCGATATTGTCATCGGCATTCCCAGCTACAACAACGCCGCTACTATCGGCCACGTGGTTCGGGCGGCCCACGCCGGCTTGGCCAAGTACTTTCCGCAGTTCACCGGGGCGATCATCAACTCCGACGGCGGATCCAAAGACGCCACCCGGAAGCTGGTGCTGTCCAGCCAGATCCAGGACACGCACCTGCTCATGCTGTCCACGCCGCTGAAGCCGGTTCACCGCTTGTCCTGCCCCTATCACGGCATTCCGGGGAAAGGCAGCGCCTTCCGGCTGGTTTTCCAGATGGCTTCGCTCATGAAAGCGAAGGCCTGCGCGGTGGTCGATTCGGACCTTCGTTCGATCACCCCGGAATGGATCGACCTGTTGATCCGGCCGGTTCTGCTCGGCGGCTTCGACTTTGTGGCGCCTTACTACCACCGGCACAAGTACGACGGCACGATCACCAACAGCATCGTCTATCCGCTCACCCGGGCGCTCTACGGCCGCCGTCTGCGCCAGCCGATCGGCGGGGATTTCGGAGTGTCCAACGCGATGTTCTCCCGGTACCTCGCCCGGGACGACTGGGAGACGGACGTCGCCCGGTACGGCATCGACATCTGGATGACGACCATCGCCGTGGCCGAAGGCTTCCGCGTCTGCCAGAGTTTCCTGGGCGCCAAGCTTCACGATGCCAAGGACCCCGGCTCCGACCTCAGCGCGATGTTGCAGCAGGTCGTGGGAAGCGTGTTCACGCTGATGCAGGAGTACCAATCCACGTGGATGGCGCAGGCGGGAAGCCAGGATGTCGATCTCTTTGGGTTTCGCTATGACGTCGGGCTGGATCCCATCGAGGTCAACTTGGAGCGGATGCTGGGCGCCTTTCGCCGCGCCTGTGACGACTTGCGGGAAATCTGGGCGATCGCCCTGCGCCCGCAGACGCTGGCCGCAGTTCTGAATTTGTCCAAAGCAGCGATGAGCGGCTCAGGATTCCGCCTGGAGGACGACCTCTGGGTTCGGCTGATCTACGAGTTCGCTTGCACCTACAAGCAGAAGCCCGTGGAACGAAGCCACCTGCTGAGGTCGTTGACTCCGCTATATCTGGCCAGAGTCGCCTCGTTTGTGATTGAGACCAAACACCTGTTCGCCGCGGAGGTCGAGGAACGGATTGAGAAACTGTGCCGCTGCTTCGAGGAGCTCAAACCTTACTTGACTGACCTCTGGCTCGGCAAGGGAGCGGAGGATCCTCGCCCCGGTCTCCAGCAGGGTCCGCAAGCGATAGTGGAGGTGAAATCATGATTCGTACGCTCGAAGAAGTTTTCCAGCGAGCGCTGGGGCGGCTCTCCGATCAGATCACGACCTATTTGCCGCCGCTACTGGTTGCACTCACGATGGTCCTCGTGGCCCTCTTGCTCGCCAAAGGCGTGCGATGGCTGCTGGTGAGAGCCGTCAATGGAGCGCGGCTTGACCGTTTTCTCAAGGACAGCGGCCTGTCGTCGCTGCTGGGAGGCGCCGGAAGAGTGCGTGGGGTGCCTCTGGTGGCCGGCGCTGCATATTGGCTCATCTTGATCGCCGGGTTGCTCGCGGCGGTGGACGTGTTCGACACCAAGCTCACCTCGCAGATCGTCGAGACGAGCGTCTTCCTGTTGCCCAAGCTGTTGATCGCGGGGGCGATTCTTCTGGTCGGGGCGTGGCTGGCCCAGTATTTCGGACGGAGCGCCCTGGTGTGGGCTTCTAACGAGGACCTCCCCGCTCCGCGCAGGTTGGCTGCTCTGGTCCGCGCAGTTCTGGTTTTCGTCGCGGTTGTCGTGGCGGCGGAGGTGCTCAGTTTTGCCGCCAACGTCTTCTTTGCCGCGTTCGTGATCTTCGCCGGGGGCGTTGCTCTGACGGTGAGCCTGGCCCTTGGCCTGGGCGCACGGGAAGCGGTCGAGCGGCATCTCCGCGGCAAGGCCGAGCGGCCCCCGGAGAAGGAGGAACGCTCTCTCTGGAACCATCTGTAGCCCATGCAACAAGAAGGGAGACCCGTTATGAGAGTCGGAAAGTCGGCCAAAACCACGCTGTCCGTCGCCGGAACCCTCCTGGCGGCGCTCACGATGACTCTGGCGCAAGCACAACCATGGGGCGGCTCCTGGCTGGCAGTCCCCCGCTACGATCCCGCGACTGAAGTCACCGTGACGGGAACCGTCGAGGAAGTCGGAGAAATCCCTCACGGAGCGAGGGGCCCCGGGATTCACCTGACTTTGAAAACCGATCAGGCCGTCGTCGACGTCCACATCGGCCCGGCCAGGTTCCTGGCAAGGCATGCCATGACCCTCACGAAAGGGGACCAGATCGGGGTGACGGGGTCGAAGGTTCACTTCGGTGGAAAGGATGCGCTGTTGGCCCGCGAGATCAAGAAAGGGGAGAAGACCCTGACGCTGCGGGATTCACAAGGCATCCCGGAGTGGAGCCGAGGCCGCCGGCGCCCCCGATGAGCGCGCCGCGCTGTGCCCTCAGGCGCCTCCCCAGTGACGCAGAATCGCGTCGTGCCAACCCTGGGGCCCAACCCGCTCCGTCGGAACTCCGCGCGGCACCGCCGCCTGAAGCTGCTCGAGGAGGGGCGACCGGATGAGGATGGGGATGTCGACGGCGTTCAGAAAGCTGGCGTCGTTCAACCCGTCGCCCAAACCGATGGTCTCGACGTCTTCCCCGGTTCGGCGATAGAGTCCTACGAGTAGCCTCACCGCTTCCGCCTTGTCGTTGTTGCCCAGGATGTGATAGAAGCGTCCGCCTCTGGTGTGCCGCATTCCCTGTCGATCGATCGCCGCCAGCAGATCGGCCGTGCGATCCGCATCGAGAATCAGAAAAGGCTCGTCGTACTCCCGTTGCCGGGCGAGTTCCGCCTGTTCGATGGGCATTTGGCACTCCCGGGCGACCTCGGCGGCGCTCATGTCGGCGAAGCCGCGCACGCGGCAACCGCTGCTGGCCGAGGCCCGCCTGAGCGCGCCGGTCAGCTCGGGGTAGGGCGGGCCGAGCGCCAAGACATCGCATTGAGCGTCGTGGGCTGAAGCCTCGACGGGAAAGGGGAAATAGCCCCTCGGGATCAGGACGGCGCCCCCGTTCTCGACGATGAACGGATGACGGTTGTCCAGAAGACGTCGCCAGGACTCGGTTTCCGCACGGGTCTTGCTGGTGCAGAAGACCAGCGGCACGTCGTGCAGACGCAGGAGGTCGAGGGCTGCGCGCGCCTCCTCCCAGGCGTACGTCGAGCGGTCCAGCAGCGTGCCATCCAGATCCGTCACGATAAGTCGCATACTCTTAATGGTAGAGACGATCCGCCGATCGTCTCGCGAGGCCCCTATGCAGAGCCGTCGGCTTGTGATCCAGCAAAGTTGGCCGTTTCTCCTTCTCGCCTTCGGAGCACTGTTCGTCCTCATTGTCGCATCCGGCATTCTGGTTGTCCGCGACTCCAGGGAGATCTTCACCCAAATGGAGCGCGCGCAGTTGAGCCACCAGCAGAGCAACCGGCTGCTGAACAGCATCCAGCTTGACACCGGCCGAATCGCGATCCTGCTCCGCGATGTCCTGCTCGATCCCGGACCGAGCGAGGCCCTCCGTCGGGAAATCGACGAGCGAAGCCAGTCCATCGAAAGGAGCCTGGCCCAGTTGGAGCAAGATCCGGCGATGGCTCATAATATGCGGCTGGATCATCTCCGCCGGGAGTTGACTCGTTACCGGGAATCGATCGAGCCGATCTTCACCTGGACACCCGCCGAGAGGCAGACGCGGAGCTTGTCGTACTTGCGCCGCGTAGTCGCTCCGTACCGCGAGAGAATCCTCTCCGTCGCCCGGGATGTGGAATCCCTCGTGGCGGCGAACCTGGCTGCGGAGCAGCAGGCGCTGAGGTCACTCCGGGACAGTTTCCGGCGGTCCCTCCAGTGGACCCTCTCGGGGACCCTTCTGCTCGGGCTGGGGATCGCCGCAGTGAGCGTCAAGAGGCTCTCCACGCTTGAGAAACGCTCCGCGAGCCTCCAGCGTCAGACTGAACAGCACCGGTTGGAACTGAGAACGCTCTCGCAGAAGCTGGTCCGAGCTCAGGAAGAGGAACGGAAGTCGATTTCCCGCGAACTCCACGATCAGGTCGGCCAGATGCTGACCGCCATTCAGATGGAGTTCAGGAATCTCGGGACCCTGCGAGAGGCACCCGGCCGGGAGTTCGACGAGCACCTCCGGGGAGGCCAGACGCTCGCCGAGCGGACTCTCCAGGCGGTGAGAAACATGGCGATGGGCCTGCGGCCGTCCATGCTGGACGACCTGGGCCTGGCGCCGGCGCTCCAGTGGCAGGCCCGCGAATTCACCGAGCGTAGCGGCATTCCGGTCAAACTGGAGATGGACGGCGCCCTGGACGACCTGCCGGAAGGCCCTCGAACCTGCCTCTACCGGGTGATCCAGGAGGCGCTCACCAACTGCGCCCGGCACGCGGAGGCCAGGGAAGTCCGAGTTACACTGCACGGCAGCAACGATCGCGTCTCACTCACCGTTCAGGACGATGGCAAAGGATTCGATCCACAAACCCGGCCGAACCGGGGGATGGGCCTCATCGGGATCGAGGAACGAGTGAGAGAATTGGGGGGAGAAGTATCCATCTTCTCGCAGCCCCAGAAGGGCACCGTGCTCCGGGCGGAGGTCCCTCTGAGCGAAGAGGTTCAGGCATGAACAAGATTCGCATTCTGGTTGCCGACGATCACGGAATCGTCCGGCAAGGGCTACGCTATGTGCTGGAACGAGAAGCAGACCTCCAGGTTGTCGGTGAGGCCAGCGACGGCCGCGAGGCGGTGCGGCTGGCCGAAGCCCTCGATCCCAAGGTCATCGTCATGGATATCGGCATGCCGCAGCTCAACGGCATCGAGGCTACCTCCCAGATCGTCCGAAGGGACCCCGCCGTCAAGGTGATCGTCCTGAGCATGCATGCGGACGAGGTTTATCTCCTGCGGGCGCTCAGCGCCGGTGTCCGAGGCTATCTGCTCAAGGGCTCCGCCGATCAGGATCTGGTCCGGGCTGTTCGCGCCGTGGCGGAAGGCAAGTGCTTTTTCAGCCCGGCGATCGCCCAAATGCTGGCCGAGGAGTATACTCGTCAGCTACAGAAGACGGACTCCCAGGATTCCTACGAGCTGCTCACCGAGCGCGAACGGGAGATTCTCCAGCTTCTGGCGGAGGGCAAGTCCAACAAAGAGGTCGCCACAGTTCTGAATGTCAGCCCGTATACCGTCGAGACGCACCGCACCCATCTGATGCAGAAATTGAACCTGCACAACACGGCTGAGATCGTGCTCTACGCGGTGCGCAAGAAGATCGTCTCGTGAGACTACATTCGGCTTGATGCTTCGTCTTACAGCCGCGCTGCGACACGTTACAGCCGTCACGGCGCCAGTCAGAAGGGTCGGACGACATTCTTGGGGACGCCACCGGTTCTGGCTACGAACAACGGGCTTTCCAGCGTGGCTCAAGACATGGCTGAATTACCGACCGCCGTTGATGCAGGCCTCCAACTCGCGGATCGACTCGATCACGTCCTCGAAAGGCGGGATCTCGCCAATGACCATGCCCGCCATGCGGCCGTAGTCTCTTCGCAGATCGTCAAGCATATCTTCAGTCGGCGCCAACGTGAAGGTGCCTCGGCAGGCTGCATCCAAGCCCAGGTCCGGACTGCCGAAGAACATCCGAGCGTGACGCGCGCAATCTCCAGCGAGTTCGTGGTCCGCGAGTGCCCGCTGAGTGACTGGAGACTGCATCATCCGGTGAACATCGTAGTAGTGCCGAGAGACGCGCTGGCCTTGCTGGCGAAGGTCGCCCCGCGCCTCGAACCACCGGCGCGTCCCGTGCAAAATGATGACCTTATCCCAGAACGACCGCGCGGCAACGACCGTTATGACGCCTGCAACCGCGAGCGGGATCGCGGGTACTTCATCCGCGACGTACGGAGTGATCGTTGCCTCCTCATTGGGGTCGATTGCCGACTTCGCGCCGGATTCCATCTTTATTGCCGGTCGCACGTACGGATCTTGCCCCGCCGATACGCTCGGATACCAGAAGAGCAGGCTCTGCCCGTCGGGGTCGTCTTCATCAACCACCAGGCGGGTCAGACCGGAATCGATGCCCGACTGCGACATCGCGTTCTCGGCGAGCTCACGCAGTTGCCGGAGGAGCGGACCTTGGATGTAGTCCCGGCATGCGCATTTGATCGCGTCGAGCTTGGCCCGGCGTTTCTTCCCGCTGAGCGCCTCAAGCTCCTCCACCGAGGCCGCCTGGCCGAGGTCGCCTCGGAAGACCGTGATATCGATGTCCTCTGAAAAGCGCGAGATCAGACCGTATGCCTTCGACAGCGATGTTCCGCCTTTGAAGAGCAAGCGGGGGCCACCCGAAGGCAAGCCGTTGAACAGTGCATCGAGCGTCCAGCAGACCCAGAAGTCCTTCTCGATGTTTTGCTCTGGCGTTCCGAGCCGGCGGGCGGCGCCGAGAAACAAGTCGCGTCTATCCGCAGGGGAGGCTTTCAGAACCTCGGTATATCCAGAGTTCATGGCCGAGTCGCTCTCTCCGAGCGGGGGGCGCCGCGGCCCTCGCGGTGGCTCAGGATCGCCTCGACGGTGTCCCGCATCCATTGCGGCAGTGCGTCCAGACCGTTCCGCAGGTCGTCGCGCATTGCCGCGCCGTTGGCAGGATTCCATAGGATCTTCCCCAGGCGGCCAAGTATCGCGTCTTGATCGGCAGGGGGCATGTCGCGGAGCCAGTGTAACGCTTGTACGACTCTCATCCCCGGCCGGCCCGCCCAATAGAGACGGCTCGGGGCGGTGAGCTTGAAGTCGACCTTGAGGTTGTCGAGTTGAATCGGGCGCAGTCGCGCGTCAGTGTGGACCGTGACGCGCCCCGGCACCGCGGTCGTCAAGCCGAGTTGGTTGGCGGAAGTGAGACCGTCCAACAGAAGCCGAATCTTGTCCCGGCGGGCGACGGCGTCGATCACTGAGGTATAGTCGGGGCTGGTCGGTTTTCCCGTGAGCTGATTGAGGCGAGGGAGATCGTAGAGGCCGCGATCAATCCGCCGTATTGTGTTGTCGGTTACCAGGCGCTGCAAGGCCTTATCGACTCCCGCTCTGGAGCCGAGGTCGAGGAAGTCGTTCGGCGTCCAAACGCGAATGAGGCTGTCCCGGCGCATCCGGTCGAGGATGCGCGCCTTGAGGTCGATTGTCGGTCCCCGGTGGGCGCTGGTCTGTCGAAGACTGGTAGGCATTTTCTTGCCGCCCATTGTCCGAAGAGTGTATGCATTTTTCGGACAACTTCAGCTTACCACACCCCTGGAAGCTCGCAGTGGAGCGCGAGTTCTTCACTCCACTAACACTCCATTAAGGGACGATTCGAAGAGGAGTGGAGGCAAGTCATTGATTCTAATGGCCTCGATTCAGCGCCTTAGACGCCTAAGTCCTTTATTCTCAATCTAACGCCGATCTCCCAAGCTGGACGTCACGGGTTCGAGTCCCGTCTCCCGCTCCAATGTTTTCAATAGGTTACGGCGAACGGTCCACTCGCGAAAACCCACGTTTCGAGGTAACGGCGGTAACGCAGTGTGTTGAAGCCATTGAGGCGCCGGGAGTTACTCAACGACCGCCTGCGAAACCGCGTTGTCGAAATCGTATTGCAGCGATCGCCCTGGCGTCTGGACAAAGATGATGGCGACCATCTGCTCCTTCCGGTTCACCCACCAATAGGTGCCGAACGCGCCGTCCCAGCCATAACTGCCGTCGGGCTTGCGCATCCGCGCGTCCACGGCGCTTACTACCACCTCGCCACCCAACCCGAAGCCGACACCCTTCGGCGGATGGCCAATCTGGCCGTTGAAAAGCTCGCCGACATTGTTACCGAGCATCGTCTCCACGGTCCACGGGCTCAGAATGCGCTTGCCGTTCAAATGCCCGCCGTTGCACAGCATCTGCGCGAATTGCAGGTAATCCGCGGCCGTCGCCGTGAGGCCCCCGGCCCCGGAGAAGTAGACAGGCGATCCGATCACGAGCGGAGCCGCCGGCTTTTCCAGGCCGTTTGCGGTTCTGTGATAAATCGTGACCAGGCGCGATGCGTCCTTCTCGGGGACATTGAACCAGGTGTCGTTCATGCCGAGAGGACCGAACAGCCGCGTCCGCAGGAACTGGTCGAGGCTCATGCCCGACGCGATCTCGACGATTCTCCCCAGCGTGTCGAAACCCGCCAGACCGCTGTATCGCCATTCGGTGCCGGGCTGGAAATCGAGCGGAATCGAACCGAGCCGCGGGATGAAGTCCGCCAGCGTGTCGGTGGGCTTTCTCGACTGCTGTACTTTCTGGAACTCGGCATTTGCGATGCCGCCGCTGCCCAAGCCCGAAGTATGGGTCAGCAGATCGATGATGGTGATGTCCCGATTGGCCGGCACGGTGTAATACCGATCGCCGGAAGGAGGGCGATCCGACATCGGCTGGGGAGCGCGGGAGGCCTCCACCGCCACTTTGGAGTCTTTGAACTCCGGGATATATTTCGCTACCGGATCGGTGAGCTTCAGCTTGCCTTCTTCGAGCAGGATCAGCACTGCCACGGCGGTAATCGGCTTGGTGGAGGAAGCCAGGCGGAACAGCGCATCCTTGGTCATGGGCTTCTTGGAGTCGATGTCCATCAGCCCGTGCGCTTCGTAGTGCACCACTCGCCCTCGGCGCGCGACGATCGTCACTGCGCCCGAGAGTTCCCGGGCTTCGACGCGGCGCATCACCATTTCCCGTATTCTTTGCAGCCGTTCGGAAGAGAGGCCTACGTCCTCGGGCTTTGCCGAGGGAAGCGATGCGGCGGCCAGGGGCCACGCGAGCGCGGCCACGACAGCCGCGGCTTGCCGCAATAGCGTGGACTTGCAGCGAATCATATCGAGTCGTTCTCCTATGCGAGATCCTTCCAGAGCAACCGCTCCTCGCGGTATGGATCCTCCACCACCTTGCATTCCGCGTCGATGATCATCGTCGCACGCTTCTCCAGCGTATACGCCGGCCACGCCGGAATCTCATCGTGGCTCGGATTGCCGTTGCCAGCGAAACTTGCCCACGCCCCGCTCATGTTCCGCGCCGCTCGAGCGCGCTTGTCCGAAGCGGGATCGCCCGGAACATGGTTGAACTTGAACGGCATCTCCCCCGCGTGGGCCGACCCGGACCGATACGGCACGCCTGCGGGAGCGGGCGACGGCGAATCGTACGCGAACACGTACATGTACACCGGGGCCGCATTGAGCGCCACCTTGCGCTCGGCCAGCGTGATGGCGTTCGAGAGCATCCACTGCGCCGTCGTGATCGCGATGAACAGTTCCGCCGGCGACGCGCCCGGACGGCTGCGGCGGTACACGTCCAGAACCCGGCCCGCTTTATCCTTCAGACGTGCCTCGAGCCGCTGGCGCAGTCCCGTCTCGTCCATGGAAAGGACCTCCGGCGTGCGGTAGAGAAACAACGTTTCGTCCTTGTTGGTCCCGACGATCAGCGGGATCCCCGCCGAAATCGCCGGCGCCACCGGATCGTAGGGATGCGCGGGCAGATAGTGCCCGTCCACCATCGGACCGAATCCGACGCCGCTGGCCAAGCCGCTCGAAACCGTTGGAGACGACGGCGGCCGGCGCGGAAGTTTTTGCATGATATCGATCAGCGCTCCGGCCGGGATCTTCAGCAATTCGCGCGCCTGCTTGTCGGTCAGGTTCAGCGCGGAGAGCACCGCGCGCGCCGTCTCGTCCGCCGAATCGCGCGTCCTCATGCGCAGCGCCGCGCCGCTTTCGATGCTGGCCCGGTGATACATGCCCTGCGCGCCGGGCATGGCCGTGAGCACGGTAGTCTTGGCGCCGCCGCCGGATTCACCCCAGATCATGACTCTGCCGGGATCGCCGCCGAAATGCCCGATGTTGTCGCGCACCCATTCGAGAGCAGAGACGATATCCAGCATTCCGGCAATCCCGGAGGCCGCATACTCTTCACCGAGCAGGTCGCCCAGGTACAGATACCCCATGATGCCGAGGCGGTGATTGTGAGTGACTACCACGACGTCGTAGTCTCTGGCCAGCGCCGCTCCGTCGTGAAAGGCGTTTTGGGGCGGCACTTCGGCGCCGCCGTTTCCGCTGGCAAAGCCGCCGCCATGCGAGTAGAACATCACGGGCCGCTTCTTGCCATCGCCGAGGCCCTGTGTCCAAACGTTCAGATACAGGCAATCCTCGTCCGAAACGGCGGCTTTCCACGCCTTGGGCCAGGCCGGATCGGGCGGTTGCATGGACTGGGCGCCATAGACGAGCGCATCGCGAACGTCCGTCCAGGGCTTCAGTTTTGGCGCCGGTCTGAAGCGATTCTCGCCAGCGGGCGATCCCGCATAAGGGATGCCCTTGAAGACGAGAACGCCATCCGTGTTCGCGCCCCGCACCGGTCCGTAGATCGTCTTGGCGACTGCCGCGCCGCTTTGAGCTTGCGCCCGCGACCTGCTCGAAAACACGGCCGATGCGGCCAGTGCGCCACCGACCAGAGGAGCTCGTCTCAGAAAGGCGCGGCGATCGAGCCCGGCGGCCGAATCAGACTCATGATTGCAGGACTTCATTCCTTCGTTTGCCATGATTGTTGCTCTCGCTTGTCTTGAAGATGCTCACCCGAAGTCCTTTCTTGCATGCAGAGTCCGTTGCTTCGCGCTACATCAGCAACCATTTTACAGGTCGCTTGCGCGAGCGGCCAGAGTTAAAATCCGGTTTTTGCATGCAGCAAGGAGATGGACTATGCAGACACTGGGGTTGCTGGCGGCGCTTGCCGTTGCCCAGCCCGCTGCCCGGGCGCCGACGACCGCTGCACCGAGGAGTATCTGAAGGACATCATCCCTTACGTGGACGGACATGATCGAACCAAAGCGGGCCGCGAATACCGCGCGCTGGCCGGGTTGTCCATGGGCGGCTTCGTGGTGCTGCGCACGGGCCTGCCGCACCTGGACACGTTCAGCGAACTCTACGTGTTCAGCTCGGGGCACACGACCGATGCGGCCCGCGGAAAGTTCGAAGAAAACTTTCTGCCGCTACTCAAGGACCCCAATACGAACGACGTGTTCCGCGTGCCGTTCTACTGGGCTGCCGGCGAGACGGATATCGCGTTGCGGAACGGCCGCATGAATGGGCCCACTGGCGTCGATACCTTTACCAGACGGCGCAGATCATGTTCCCGGACTGCCGCGGCAAGTGAGCGCAGCTTACGGCGTTTTCGCCGTGAGCGTCACTACTCCGCTGGCCTTCAGTTTCTCCGCATCGGCCGCCGGCAGCCGCCAGCGATCGTCGAACCGGCCCTGCGCGACGACGTTGGCGGGCGAGCCTTTGAAGAGCAGATAGTCGGGGTACTTGGTCAGGTCGCACGGCACCGGTGGCAGGAAATCGGTGCCCTCTGGAATCGGCCGCTTTTCGGCGCGGCCGGGCGGCAATTCAGGCGGACCTGCCGGCGCGGGATCGGTCAGCGGGAACCAGGACAGTCCGGAACTGACCAGCACGTAGTGCCCGTTCACCGGGTAGAGGTAGAGCAGGCCGTATTCCTCGGCGGAGGCAACCAGGTGCATGGGCAACCGATCGGCCAGTTTCGTGATCACGTTGTTCGTCTCCTTTGTGCCGAACAGAACGAGATCGGCATCTTCGTCGGGCCGCACCCACACATCCGGCACGGCACGGAGGTTGAGCGAAAGCGGGCCGCCCATTCCGCCCGTCCAGGCTGCGGCGCGCGCGGCGACCGCTCTGCGGCGCAGGACTTCCGGGCGCGGCGGATTGCCAGCCGGGCCGAATACGTAGATGTGCCGCCCGGCGATGATGTCTCCCATCGGTCCTTCCAGACCGGGGCGTTTCGCATCCGGCGGCCGATCGTACTTTCGTAGCACCCAGGCGCCGCCGTCCCTGGTCAGGGAAATCGAATCTCCCGTCGCGGTCAGGTTCTGCCCGTCGATCGAGATCTCGACGGGACGGCTCCTGGTGAAGCTCGGGTGGCCGGCCAGGTTCAGGGCAAACGCGCCCAGATCGGAAGTCGCGATTTCCAGCCGGTTGGGACCTTTGAACTGGGCGTCGATTTTCGCGAAGGTCCCAGGCGTCAGTTTGTCGAACACCACCCAGTAGGCGCTGTTATTCCGGTACCTGTCGGTCACGAACCGCACCCGCTCGGGATAGCGGTTGCGCTTGAACTGGCCGAACCACTGGAAGATGAACTCGCCCGCGTAGGCGTTCTCCCACACATTGTGCTGGACACCCGGATACTCTTTGTACTCGACGCTGGTGCCGAGGTCGCGCAGCCGCTTCACCCACTCGCGCGTTCCCTCGGGAACGACCACCGGGTCGGCGTCGCCCTGAAAGAAGTACACCGGAAGGTTCAGCGCGTTGGGGGCCAGCGGTATGGTGCCGAACGGCGGCGCGGGGCACACCGGTGCGACAGCCGTCCAGACATCGGGCCGGCTCAAGCCCAGCCACAGAGTCCCGCCGCCGCCCATCGACAGGCCGGTCAGGTAGATGCGGTCCTCATCGATCCGGAACCGGCGCTTGACGTCGGCCAGAACGTTCCACACATCCTGCTCGGCGATTCCCTGGTAGCCCATGGTTCCCCGCCCGTACGGCGCGGCCACGATGTACTGCTGGTCGCTCAAGGGGAGTTGGCCGCGGGCGGTGCTCCTGCCGAACACATCGCGCAGGGCCGAGCGGTGATTGGCCCACGCGCCGTGGAGCATGATGATGAGCGGATAGCTGCGGTTCTCGTCGAAGTTCTTGGGCAGAAACAGGCCGTAGACCTGGTCCGAGTCGTCCACGCCGGAGGCAAAGGTCAGGGCTTGGGGACCGAGTGGCAGTTTCTGCGCGGAGACGGGGCCGGCAAGCGCCGCCAGGAGGAGAAGGCCGGTGACGGACTGCATGCAAAACCTAGCGCGTCGTGTCATAAGCTCCGATTATATGTTAGAAAAATCGTGGTGGTGGAATCGAGGTCGGCGAATTTGGCATGCAGAAGGCTGCCTGCCGCTGTATGATCGTTGCTTCGGTGAGCGGCCCGCCGCCGGGCGCTGCGCCGTGTTGTGATCCAATGAATTGGGACGGAAAACCATGCTACGCCTAAAACTCCTTATCCCGTTTGCCGCAATCGTACTGGCTGCGCCGGCGCGTCCGGCGTCGTACTACACCGTTCGCCTGGAGGATCCCAAAGCCGTCTACCTGGCCGCCGCCGGCGACGGTGTCACAGACGACACCGACGCCATCCAAAAGGCCATCGACAAGGTGCAGGAGACGACCCGCCACGGGATCGTGTTCGTGCCGGAAGGCCGGTACCGGGTGACCCGAACGGTCTACATCTGGCCGGCGATCCGGCTGATCGGCTACGGAGCGAAGCGGCCGGTGTTCCTGCTCGCCAACTCCACGCCGGGCTACCAGGACCAGGACAAGGAGAACTACCTGGTGTTTTTCGCCGGCGCGCGGCCGCCGAGCGGCACTCCGCGCGATGCCGGCCCCGGAACGTTCTATTCGGCGATGAGCAATATCGATATCGAAATCGGGGACGGCAACCCGGGCGCGGTCGGCGTCCGCGGCACGTACGCGCAGCACTGCTTTCTGGCGCACATGGATTTCCGTACCGGCTCCGGCATCGCCGGCGTCCACGACACCGGCAACGTCATGGAGGATGTCCGCTTCTATGGCGGGCGGTACGGCATCTGGACCCGCCTGCCCTCGCCGACCTGGCAGTTCACCGCCGTGGACGCATATTTCGAGGGCCAGCGCGAAGCCGCCATCCGGGAAACGCAAGCCGGGCTTACGCTGATCCGCCCGCACTTGCGCAACGTCCCCACGGCGGTTTCGATCGATGCCGGGCAGGCGGAGGAGCTGTGGATCAAGGACGGCCGCATGGAAGACGTGAAAGGGCCGGCCGTGGTGCTTGGCCTGGAACGGAGCCCGCGCACGGAAATCAACATGGAGAACGTCGTCTGCCGCAACGTTCCGGTATTCGCGCTGTACCGCGAAAGCGGAAAGCAGGTGGCCGGCGCCGGCGAGACATACGAGGTGAAAGCGTTCACGCACGGGCTGCACTACGAGGATATGGGCGGCTTGCCCCAGATCCGCGACATCGTCGAAGCGGCTCCGCTACGCGCCCTGCCCGCGCCGGTGAAATCCGATCTGACGCCGCTCCCGCCCGCGGAGACCTGGGTGAACATCCGCGCTCTTGGCGCCAAGGGCGACGGAGCGACGGACGATACCGCGGCGTTCCGCCAAGCCATCGCAGGGCACCGAACCCTGTACGTGCCTTCCGGCTATTACATCATCAGCGACACACTGGCGCTCAGACCGGACACGGTGCTGATCGGTCTGCACCCGCTCGCGACACAACTGGACCTGCTGGATCGGACGCCGGCGTTCCAGGGGGTCGGCGGCCCCAAGCCGATGATCGAAGCGCCTCGGGGTGGAACCAACATAGTGATCGGCATCGGCCTATATACCAACGGGATCAATCCGCGCGCGCTCGCCGTCAAATGGATGGCGGGCAAGGAATCGCTCCTGAACGACGTGCGCTTCCTGGGCGGCCATGGCAGCACGAAACTGGACGGCACTCGCGAGAACCCGTACAACAACAACCGCACCGCCGACCCGGACCCCAACCGGCGCTGGGACAGCCAGTACCCGAGCCTCTGGGTCACAGACGGCGGAGGCGGCACCTTCTTCGATCTCTGGACGCCGAGCACGTTCGCGCAGGCCGGGATGCTCATCTCCAACACCTCCACCGAAGGGCGCATCTACCAGATGTCGAGCGAGCACCACGTGCGGCACGAGGTGCAGATCCGGAACGCCTCGAACTGGCGCATCTACGCGCTTCAAACTGAGGAGGAGCGCGGCGAAGGCGGCTTCGCACTGCCGCTCGAGATCGATGGATCGAGCGACATCACGCTGGCGAACTTCCATATCTACCGGGTGATCAGTTCGTATCAGCCGTTCCCCTATGCCATCAAAGTGTCGAATTCGAAGAACATCCGCTTTCGCAACATTCACTGCTACAGCAACAGCAAGGTGGGTTTCGACGCCGCCGTCTACGACCAAACGCACGGCGTCGAGCTGCGGCAGCGCGAATTCGCGTTCCTGACGCTGTCGGGGAATGCACCGCGGCCGCGTCCTCGGCGGAGTACTCCGGAGAAGCTCGCGGGCGGGTTTTTCAACATCTCGGGCGGAGCGGTCGATCCCTCCGGCGATTTCTATTTCGTCGATGCGCACTGGCAGCGAATTTACCGCTGGTCCGTAGCGGCCCGGCAGCTCTCGACGGTTGCCGACAGCCCGCTGGATCCGGTCAACCTGGCGTTCGACAAAGCGGGCAACCTCATGGTGGTCTCCTACGCCGGGAAAGGGACGGTCTACACGTTCAAGCCGGGCTCACAGGAGGACGTCAAGCTGCTGGAGGCGGCCCCGGCGGCGCCGCGGCCGGGCATGTCCGCCGTGCTCCCGGTGGGAGACTGGCGGCTGCAAAAAGACTTTCAAACCGGGGCGCTCATCCCGCGGCGCTTTCACTATATTTCACCGGACGGCACGACCTTCCTCGCGGCCGGCGCGGATTTCGCCACCGGCGCGACGAGCTGGGGCATCAAGAGCGCGGACCTGCTGCGCAGTTTCGGGCTGGCGAAGGTGCGGCCGGGCAAGCCCTTTTACTACACCAGCGAGTGGGACGCGATGACGTGGCGCGGCACGGTCGGCGAAGACGGCAATTTCACCGAGTTGAAACCGTTCGTCAACCAGGGCGGCGAAGGTGTGGCGGTCGATCCGGAGGGGAATGTATACCTCGCCGCGGGCCAGATATCGGTCTACGATCCGGCCGGCCGGCCGATCGACACCATCGAGACGCCGGAGCGGCCGACGCAGTTGGTCTTTGGCGGCAAAGACGGGCGCACGCTTTTCATCACGGCGCGCAGCTCGCTCTACAGCCTTCGCACGCGACCCGGCCGAAACTAGGGGGACGAGCGCGCGCGGGGCGCCCCTCAGCCTGTGCCGGCGTTCGGAAACGTCCAGCAAGTGCCCTCAGCGGGCCGGTATCTCGGTCCCTTCGTTCAGGATCGCCAAGTAAGGGTCGTAGACAAAAAGGCGCTTACGCTGCTTGCCGGTGATCTCCCGAAGGAGGCCAAGGCGCTGCATATGCTCCACCGCACTGGCGACCGTTGGAAACGAGACGCCGGTCTTCTCTGCCGTGCCGCTGATCGAGAGAATCGGGTTCGTCTGAGCATGCTGAAAAACGCGCAACACCGAGGCGGCAGGACGGCCCAGAGATTCGATCTTGCGGCGATCCGCTTCCAGGAGCGCAATGATGCGGCGGGCGGCGTTGACGGCCTGGTCTGCGGTGGTCTTCACGCCGGTCAGGAAGAAATCAAGCCAGGTCTCCCAATCGCCCGATACCCGGACCCGGTCCAGCAGTTCGTAATAGGCCTGCCGGTTTGTCTTGAAGAACAAGCTGAGGTACAAGATCGGTTCGTGAAGGGCGCCGGCAGCGCAAAGCAGAAACGTCACAAGAAGCCGGCCAAGCCTGCCGTTGCCATCGAGAAAAGGGTGAATGGTCTCGAACTGGACATGCACAAGGCCAGCCCTGACCAGCAGAGGCAGATCGGGGCGCTCTTCGTGCAGGAACAACTCGAGTTGGCCCATGCACTCCGTGACGAGATCCGGCGGAGGCGGAACAAACACGGCGTTTCCGGGGCGCGTGCCGCCGATCCAGTTCTGGCTGCGGCGGAACTCACCGGGTTGCTTGTCGCTGCCGCGTCCTTTGGAGAGCAGGACTTCGTGAACCTCCCGGATGAGCCGGAGCGATAGTGGGAAGCCGCCGCGCAATCGCGCCAAGCCATGATTGAGCGCGGCTACGTAGTTCGAGACTTCCTGAACATCGGCGAGCGGGACGCCAGGGGCCTCGTCGTTTTCGAAAAGAAGCAGATCGGACAGGGAGGACTGCGTTCCCTCGATCTGGGATGAAAGCACTGCTTCTTTGCGGACGTAGGTGTAGATGAAGAGCGGCAGGTCCGGCAGGATGGAAGCCAGCCCATCGAGCCGGCCAAGGGCCTGGCCCGCCCGCTCCAGGGCGAGTTGCAGCGTGTCCAAGCGCACGGGCGGCTTGGGGGGGAGTGGTGGCGGAACGAAGGCGCGCACCTGTTCGTCGCCCCATGAGGTCGTCACATACCGGCCAAGCCGTTGATTCGTAGAGTCATTCATCGCTTGTCAACAGATCCTTGAATTGCCGGACCGCTTATTAAAGGATACGCCAGTTTTCTTTAATTGGCTAGCGAGGGAGGCTAGGTTGGGGATGGGGCGGTGCCAGGAGCGGCGTCAGACCAGCCGAGCCGTGTGCTCCATTTGACCACTGCCAGGTCCGTTGACGCAGCCCAAAGCGGACGACAACTCCAAAGATGATACCCTAGAGTCCTCCGGACACCGGGAGCGAAATGGGATGTTCGTGCAGGGACTGAAATGCGTGTTCTGCGGGGCAATTCACTCGATGCACGTGCCGTATACTTGCCCGCAGTGCGGAATCACGGGCATTCTCGACGTGCAATACGACTACCGGGCGATCGGCCGGCAGTTGACGCGCCGCCGATTGGCGAGCCGTCCCCAGAATCAGTGGCGGTACGGCGAGCTCCTGCCCATCCGGAGCGATGCCGCAGTGCCGCCGCTCTCGGTCGGGTGGACGCCGCTGGCTCGGGCCAGGTCCCTGGCCCGGCACTTGAACGTGCGCACTCTATATCTCAAGGACGACGGGCGCAATCCGACCGGGTCCTTGAAAGACCGCGCCAGCGCTCTCGGGGTCGTTAAGGCACGCGAAAAGCGGCACCAGATCATCGCCTGCGCCAGCACCGGGAATGCCGCCTCGTCGCTCGCAGGGATGGCGGCTTCGTTCGGGCTGCGGAGCGTCATCTTCGTGCCCGAACGCGCGCCGGAGCCCAAAGTGACGCAGTTGCTGATCTTCGGCGCCACGGTTCTGCGCGTGCGCGGCAGCTACGAGCAGGCGTTCCAGCTTTGCCAGCAGTCCTGCGAGCGGTGGGGGTGGTACAACCGCAATTGCGCGATCAATCCGTACCTGGTCGAGGGCAAGAAAACCGCGGGCTTCGAGATCTGCGAGCAGCTCGATTGGGAGGTCCCCGACTGGGTGGCTGTTTCGGTCGGAGACGGCTGCACCATCGCGGGCGTCTGGAAAGCGTTTTGGGAAATGAAGACGCTCGGGCTGATCGGGCGCACTCCGAAACTGCTGGGCGTCCAGGCTGAGGGCGCCGCCCCGGTAAGCGCCGCCTTCCGGAGCGGCGAAGCGTTCACTCCGGTCCAGCCGCAGACGATAGCCGACAGCATCGCCGTCGGGGTGCCGCGCAACTGGAAGAAAGCCGTGCTGGCCGTCCGCGGCTCAGGCGGCGCGATGATCGACGTAAGCGACGAGGAGATCCTGGACGCCATGCGCTATACCGGGCGTCTGGCCGGTATTTTTGCCGAACCGGCCGCGGCGGCGGCCGTCGCCGGCGTGCGCCGCGCGGTCGAGGAAGGGATCATAGGGCGTCGCAGGAGCGTGCTGGCCCTGGTCACCGGCAACGGACTGAAGGATATCCGGGCCGCCCAATCCGCCGTGAAGGGGCCTTTTGAAGTGCCGCCGGAAGGGACCGGGCTGGATGCCATCTTGAAGGAGCAGGACCTTGTTTCCTGAAGCGACAGATTCCCTGCTCATCCGGGACATCCACACCCTGGTCCTCATGGACCGGCAGAACACGATTCTGCGCGGCGGCTTCGTTTACGCCGAGGGCGGGGAGATCAAGCAGGTCGGGACGCAGCCGCCGGAGACGTTGCGCCCCGATCGCACGATCACCGCGCCCTGCGCGGTGGCGATTCCGGGTCTGGTCAACACGCACCATCATCTCTATCAAACGCTGACCCGCGCTTGCGCGGAGAGCGCGGACGCGGAGCTGTTCGACTGGTTGCGGGCGCTGTATCCGCTGTGGGCGCGGCTCGACGAGGAGGCCGTGCATGTGGCCGCCACGGTGGGCATGGCGGAGCTTCTGCTTTCGGGCTGCACTACGACTTCGGATCATCATTATGTCTTTCCGGACGGCCAGGCGAAGCTGATCGACGCCGAGATCGAAGCGGCGCGTGAAATCGGAATTCGTTTCCATCCCACGCGGGGCAGCATGAGCGTAGGCCAAAGCGGAGGAGGTCTGCCGCCGGACTGCGTCGTGCAGAACGAAGATGCGATCCTGGCCGACTCCGAGCGGCTGATTGAAGAGTATCACGACCCCGCGCCCGGCTCGATGCTGCGGATCGCTCTGGCGCCGTGCTCGCCATTCTCCGTCTCCCCGGAGCTGATGCGCAGAACGGCGGACCTGGCCGAGCGCCATCGAGTCCGTCTCCACACGCACCTTGCCGAGACCCGGGACGAGGAGGCGTACTGTCTGGCACGTTTCGGCAAGCGCCCCCTGGAACTGCTCAGCGACGCCGGATGGCTTGGCGGCAATACGTGGCTGGCGCACGGCATCTATTTCAACGACCGCGAGATCGACAGGTTGGGCCGTGCGGGCGTCGGCATTGCCCATTGCCCGAGTTCGAACATGCGTCTGGGGTCGGGGATCGCGCCCGTGATGGGGCTGCGGCGCGCCGGTTGCCCGGTCGGCCTGGGTGTGGATGGCAGCGCGTCGAACGACAGTTCGCACATGCTGGCGGAGGCGCGTCAAGCCTTGCTGCTGAACCGGCTGGCGCACGGCGCAGCGGCGCTCAGCGTGCGCGAGGCGTTGCGGATGGCGACCGTCGAAGGCGCACGTTGCCTGGGCCGCGACGATATCGGGAGCCTGGAGCCGGGCAAATGTGCCGACATCGCCTTGTTCGACCTGCGCGACGTTGGATACAGCGGGGCCGGAGACGGCCTTTCCGCTCTGCTGCTGTGCGCACCCGGCCGCGTCGAGACGCTGGTGGTGAATGGCCGTGTAGTTGTGGAAGACCACCAAGTAAGAACGATCGCGCTCGAACCCGTCCTGACCCGGCATCGGCGCATCGCGGCTAGACTGGTTGGATCGCAAGCGCTACTCTGATACTGTCTATCGGTTTTGATTCGCGGCGGAGGAAGAGGTAGTGGCGCGATGTTTGACCATATCCAGGCGTTTCATCGACCACGCAACATCCAGGAAGCACTTCGATTAATTCAGGACGGAGGAGGCGGGGGGCGGTTTCTTGCCGGCGGGACCGACCTGGCGGTTCAGGCGGACCGATCCGTCCGTTTCCTGGTGGACCTCAGCAAGCTCGGCCTGAACTACATCCGTCCGAGTGGCAGCGGTTGGGCGATCGGTGCGACCACGACCATGGCGGAGCTCGAGAAGTCGCCCGCCATTCGCGCGCTGGCCAACGGCATCCTGGCCAAGGCCGCTGCATCGTGCGGCACGGTGCAGAACCGGAACATGGCGACACTAGGCGGCAACCTCGTGAATGCCTCACCGGCAGCCGATACGGCAACGCCACTGCTGGCGCTCGACGCCGTAGTGACGTTCACGGACGCGCAAGGGCAACGGACCACCGCACTAGCCGGCTTCTTTTCCGGACCGCACAGGACCGCGGCGGGAGGCGCGCTTCTGGTGGAAGTCGAGGTGCCGGAGCCGCCCGCGGGAGCCCGCGCGGGATGGTCGTTCCGGAAACTCGGCCGCACGCAAAGCGACATCTCCCTGGTGAACGCGGCGGCCGGGCTCGGGGTGGGGCCGGACAATTGCGTCCAGTGGGTGCGCATCGCCCTGGGTGCGGTGGCGCCCACGCCCATGCGGGCCGCGAATGCCGAAAAACTCCTGGCCGGACGGAAACTGGAGCCGGGCGTAATCGACGAGGCGGCCGCCGAAGTTGCCCGCGAGGTACGCCCGATCAGCGACATCCGGGCCTCGGCGGACTACCGCCGGCAGATGAGCGGCGTGCTGGTGAAAAGAGCGCTACAGGAATGCGCTCGCCAGGCGGAGTGCGCGCTATGAACACCATCGAAATCGGCGTGAAGATCAACGGCGACTCGAAGCGGTGGACGATCGCTCCCGGCGACCTTCTGCTCGACGTGCTGCGGCGCGAAGGCTATTACGGCGTGAAGCGCGGCTGCGAATCGGGCGAGTGCGGCGCGTGCACGGTCCTCCTGGACGGCAAGGCCATCAACTCCTGTGTGATGTTTGCCGCGCAGGCGGATGGATGCGAGCTTCTGACCATCGAAGGCCTGGCACAAGGCGACACGCTGGACCCGATCCAGGAGGCTTTCCTGGAGCGCGGAGCGGTGCAGTGCGGTTACTGCACCCCGGGAATGATTCTGAGCGCGAAGGCGTTCCTGGCTCATCAACCCAATCCCACCGAAGACGAGGTCCGCGACGCGCTGGCCGGCAACCTGTGCCGCTGCACTGGGTATCTGAAGCCCGTGGAAGCGGTGCTGGCCGCGGCGGAAGCGTGCCGGCGGAGCGCGAGGGAGAGATGACGATGAACTCCGAGCGCTCTATCGTCGGCAAGAACTTCCGGAAAGTGGACGGCGTCAAGCTGGTCACGGGCCGCCCGGCGTTCACGGACGACATTCACCTGCCGGGGATGCTCATTGGCAAGATCCTGCCGAGCCCGCGCGCGCACGCGCGCATCAAGAACATCGACGCCAGCAAAGCCAAGGCGCTTCCCGGTGTTCACGCCGTTCTGACGTACCGGGACGTCCCGCGCGTGCCGCACACGACCGCGGGCCAGGCCTGGCCGGAGCCGTCGCCGAAAGACACCTACCTGCTGGACTGGAAAGTCCGGTTCGTGGGCGACCGCGTGGCGGCGGTTGCGGCGGAGAGCCGGGCCATTGCCGAGGAAGCGCTGCGGCTCATCGAGGTGGAATACGAGGACCTGCCGCCAGTACTCGAAATCGAGCAGGCCATGGCGCCCGGCGCGCCGGTGATTCACGATGAGCCCGATTCCACGGGCATTCACGACGCGGCGCACAACGTCGCCGGGTTCATCCTGAAGGAAATCGGCAGCGTGGAGCGGGGTTTCCGCGAGGCCGACCACATCTTCGAGCGGGAGTTCCGCACGCAGCGCCAGCAGCACTGCTCCATCGAACCGCACATCACCATCAGTTGGCTGGACCCCGACAACCGCCTGGTCATCCGCAGCAGCACGCAGGTTCCTTTTCATGCGCGCCGCCAGGTCGCGCAGATCCTTCAAATCCCGCTTCAGCGGGTGCACGTGGTCAAACCGCGGATTGGCGGAGGATTCGGCGGCAAGCAGGAGATGCTGCTCGAGGACATCTGCGGCGCTCTGGCGCTGGCAACGCGCCGTCCGGTCAAGATCGAGTACACGCGGGAGGAAGAGTTCTTCATGGCGCGGAGCCGGCACCCGCAAATCCTGCGGATGAAGATGGGCGTGAAGCGCGACGGCACGATCGTCGCGAGCCAATTGACGGTGCTGGCCACCACGGGCGCCTACGGCAGCCACGCCACTACCGTTCAGGGAAACACCGGCAGCAAGGTCCTCCCGCTGTACCGCGTTCCCAACATGAAGTTCGAGTGCCACATCGTGTACACCACTGCGCCGGTGGCCGGCGCTTTCCGCGGCTATGGCTGCCCGCAAGGTTTCTTAGCCCAGGAATCGCTGGTGGACGAGATCGCGCATGAACTGAAGATGGACCCCATCGAATTCCGCCGCAAGAACATGATCCGGCTCGGCGACCTGGACGAGCTTTCGGCGGAACTGGGGGAAGGCAGGCGGGGACTGCCGCGGCGCATCCGTAGTTGCGGCCTGCCGGAGTGCCTCGAGCGCGGCGCTGCCGCCATCGACTGGGAGCGGAGACGGAAAGCCGGGCCCGCGTCGAACGGCCATTTGCGGCGCGGCGTAGGCGTAGCCTGCTCGATGCAGGGCAGCGGAATTGCGGGCATCGACTGGGCCTCCGCCCTGATCAAGCTGAATGAGGACGGTTCGTTCCATCTCCTGGCCGGCGCTTCCGACCTAGGCACCGGAGCCGACACCGTGCTGGCGCAGATCGTCGCGGAAACGCTGGGCGTGAGCCTGGACAAGATCACCGTTACCTCGGGCGACACGGATTTCACTCCTTTCGACGTCGGCGCCTATGCCTCGAGCACGACGATCATCTCCGGAGGCGCGGTCAAGAAGACGGCCGAAAAAGTGCGCGACCAGATCGTGAAACTGGCGTCCAAGATGCTCGAGGTCCCGCCCGAGGAGCTGATCTGCCGCGACAACCAGGTGGTTGCGAAAAGCGAGTGCGGCAAAGCGGTGACGATGGCCGATCTTGCCATGCACGCGACTTACAGGGAGAAGTTCCAGATCATCGACAGCGCCTCGCATTTCAACACCGACAGCCCGCCCCCATTCTGCGCCCAGTTCGCGGACGTGGAGGTGGATACCGAAACCGGCGAGATTCGCGTGCTCCACCTGGTGACGGCGGTGGATTGCGGCGTGCCGATCAATCCGAGGCAGGCGGAAGGACAGGTGGAAGGCGCGGTGGCGCAGAGCCTGGGGTATGGGTTCACGGAGGAGATGGTGCTGGACGGCCAAGGCCGCATGATCAACCCCAGCTTCCTCGATTACAAAATCCTCTCGTCGAAGGATATGCCCAAGCTCACGACCATTCTGGTGGAAACCGAGGAGCCCTTGGGACCCTACGGAGCCAAGTCCATAGGTGAAGTGGCAATCAACACGGCAGCCCCCGCGGTGCTCAACGCGGTTTTCCACGCCACCGGGGTCCGGTTCAGGAAGCTACCGGTCCGGCCGGAAGACGTGTTGCGCGCGCTCGGCGCGAAGGGGGACGCCTGCGCGTGATCCCAGAACGCCTGACGGCCGCGGCGCGGTCTTATGAGGCGGACATCGTCGGCTTCCTCCGCGACCTGATCGCCATTCCCGGGGAAAGCTCCCGAGAGGGTCCGGTGATCGAGCGGATCCGCCGGGAGATGGAGCGTGTGGGCTTCGATGAGACGCGCGTCGATCCCATGGGCAATCTCCTCGGGCGAATCGGCTCGGGCAAGAAAGTAATCATGATGGACGCGCACACCGACACGGTGGGCGCCGGCGACCCGCGTGAATGGAGTTGGGACCCTTACCAGGGCAAGGTCGAGGACGGGTACGTGTACGGCCGCGGCGCGTGCGACCAGCGCGCCGGCATGGCCAGCCTGGTCTACGCCGGGAAACTGATCCAGGAACTGGGCCTGCTGGGGGACTACACGCTGTACGTGGTCGGGTCCGTGCAGGAGGAAGACTGCGACGGCCTGGCGTGGGTTTACATCCTGAAAGAGGATGGAATCCGTGCGGACTGCGTGGTCCTCACGGAGCCTACGAACCTCGGTGTGTACCGTGGCCATCGCGGGCGGATGGAGATCGAGGTCCACATCCGGGGCCGGTCGTGCCACGCCAGCGCGCCGGAGCGCGGCGATAATCCGGTGTACAAGATGGCCCGGCTGGTTGCGGAGATCGAGCAGTTGAACACACGCCTGCGCGACGACGCCTTGCTGGGCAAGGGGAGCATTGCGGTCACGGAAATCCGCTCGATGTCCCCTTCGCTGTGCGCAGTGCCGGCGGCCTGCTCCATCCATTTGGATCGCCGCCTCACGGCCGGCGAGACGCGAGAGAGCGCCGTGGCGGAAGTGAAGTCGCTGGCCGGCGCGCAGGGCGCCGAGGTGGAAGTCCCGCGGTACGAGCAGCCCAGTTACACGGGCCTCTCCTACGCCATGGACAAGTACTATCCGACCTGGGTGCTCGAAGAAACGCATCCGCTGGTCCAATCGGCGGTAAGCGCCTATCGGGCTCTCCATGGAAGGCCGCCGGTCATCGGCACATGGACATTCAGCACCAACGGCGCCGGCTCGATGGGGATCATGGGCGTGCCGACGATCGGCTTCGGCCCCGGCGAGGAAGAGGTAGCGCACAGCGTGAACGAGCGCGTGCCGATCCGCCATCTGGTGGAAGCGGCGGCGTTCTATGCGGCGTTTCCTCTGGCCTACGCTGGAATGGCGTGAGAGTCGCATGGCTGAGCTGGTTCCCGTTCCGCTTCCCGTGCTCCTCGGCAGAGCGTTTCCGGAGTACGAGCGGGAAGGCAAGATCTTCGACCTGCCCAAGACCAGGTTCTTTCGCGGTTTGCCCGGACTCGACACCTCGGTTTACTCCAACGGCCATCGCGCTTCCACACCGCTGGGACCGGCCGCCGGACCGCACGGGCAACTCGCGCAGAACATCGTGCTCTCCTGGCTCGGCGGCTCGCGAATCATCGAGTTGAAGACGGTGCAGATCCTCGATGAGCTGAAGATCCCGCGGCCGTGCATCGACATCGCGAATGTCGGCTACAACGTCGAGTGGTCCCAGGAACTCAAGCTCGAGCAGTCGCTGCGCGAATACGTTGGCGCAGCCATGTTCCTGGAGATTCTGAAGGCCAGCAAGCTGCTCGGCGACGGCTTCCCGGGCGAATGGGGCGACACGATCTTAGATATGAGCGTGGGCTACAACCTGGAAGGGATTCGATCGCCGAGGGTGCGCTCCTGGATCGAGTCGATGAAGAACGCCAGCCCGATCGTGGATGAATTGCGCGCCTCGCTCACCGGCTGCTGGGCGCGGCATCGCGATCTGCCGTTCCCCACGCGCATCAGCGACACCGTCACGCTCTCGACGTTCCACGGATGCCCGGCGGGTGAAATCGAGGGGATTGTCAGCTTCCTGCTGGCGGAGATGGACGTCCATGTCTGCGTCAAGTTGAATCCCACGCTGCTGGGAATGGCCGAAGTGGAGCACCTGCTGCACGAGGTACTGGGCTACCGCGATATCGCGTTGACCCAGGACGCATTCGACCGCGACCTGCATTTTGACGACGCACTGGACCTGATTCCGCGGCTCAACCGGGTGGCCCGCGCGCATGGCAAGCGCCTGTCGGTGAAGTTCAGCAACACGCTGGTCGTGAAGAACCACCGCACTTTTTTCGCCGATGAGCTGATGTACATGTCCGGCCCGCCGCTGCACGTGCTCACGATGAACCTGGTCCGGAAGTTCCGCGAACGCATGGGCGCCGCCGTCCCGATCTCATTTTCGGCGGGCCTGGACGCTCAGAACGTGTCCGACGCCGTGGCCATGAACTTCGTTCCGGTCACCACCTGCACGGATCTGCTCCGGCCCGGGGGCTATGGCCGCTTGATTCGCTACCTCGAACGCTTGGGCGCGAAGATGGAGGCGCTGGGTGTGACGCGCATCCCGGACTTCGTGGTGCGCTACACGGGACAGGCAGCGGTGGCCGTCGATCGCGTCATGGGAACCTTGCCCGAGCCGGCCCGGGAACTCGCCGCGCCGCTTCTCGAAGCCTGGGTCTCCACGCCCGGCACGCCGCTCGACTCGGTTTGCAGCGAGATCGGCGTGGCCGGCCTGGAACAGGCCCTGGTGGATGCGGCCGGCCTGCTCAATACGCCGCGGCTGGTGGAGCAGGCGACGGCGAACCCGCGCTACTCCTGGGAACGCAACAAGAGCGCGCCGCGCAAGATCGGTTCCAAGCTGTGGCTGTACGACTGCATCAATTGCGACAAGTGCGTCCCCGTCTGTCCGAACGACGCGAATTTCGTCTACGAGACCGCGGCCGGCGATATTCCTTACGACAATTTCGAGCTGACGCCCGAGGGAGCGCGGCGCGCCGGCGGCGGCGTTCTCAAGTCCATCAAGGCGCACCAGCTTGCCAACTACGCCGACGCCTGCAACGATTGCGGCAACTGCGACGTGTTCTGCCCCGAGGACGGCGGCCCGTACGCCGAGAAGCCGCGGTTCTTCGGCAGCCTCGAGACCTACAGGAAATACGCCGGGCGCAACGGCTTCTATATCGAGTTCGACTCCGGCCGGAGAACGCTCTACGGCACGGTGGCCGGGCAATCGTACACGCTAACCCTGGACCCGGCGGCCGATCGCGCCTGGTTCGGCGACGTCGAGATCAGGCTGAGCTCGAACGAAGTGATTGGCTGGAAGCCGCACCTGACCGGGCACCTGCTCGACATGCTGCCGTACTTACAGCTCAAGTTGCTGCTCGAATCGGTCAGCGACCCGCGGCGCATCCATTTTGCGAATGCCGCGGCTCTGGCAAAGGACTAATCGTGGCAATCGAGAAAGCGCTCTTCCAAGGCAGAGACTACATCACGACGCAGGAATGGGCGGACGACGAGATCGGCACTCTGCTCGACGTGTCCGCCGATCTGAAGCGGAAGTTCAAGGCGCGCATACCTCACCGCTATCTGCCCGACCAGACCATTTTTCTGATGTTCTTCGACAAGTCCACCCGCACGCGGAACTCGTTCGAAGCGGGGATCACCCAGCTCGGAGGACACGCGCACTTCCTGACCGCCGACGCGATGCAGGTATCGCATGGCGAGAGCGCCAAGGACACCGGCGTAATTCTGTCGCGGTACGGACACGCCATCGCCATCCGCCACGATCTGATCCCCGGCGAGGGCAACGCCTACATGCGCGAAGTGGCGCGGTGGGCGGACGTTCCGGTCATCAATATGCAGTGCGACGTCGATCACCCCTGCCAGACGCTGGCGGATCTGATGACGATCCGCGAAAAACTCGGCCGGGATTTGCGCGGGCGCAAGCTGGCGGTCGCCTGGGCCTATGCGCCCAGCTATGCGAAACCTCTTTCCGTGCCGCAGGGCCTCATCATGCTGATGCCGCGGTTCGGCATGGATGTCGTGCTGGCGCATCCACCCGAGTATTCCCTGATGCCGGAGACCATGCAGGCGGCCCGCGAGAACGCGCGGCGCGCCGGCGTGAAGTTCGAAATTGCGGACAGCATGGACGAAGCATTCCGCGACGCTGACGTGGTCATCCCGAAGAGCTGGGGCTGCCTGGGCACGATGGGCAGCAATCCGCAGGAATCGCTGCGCATCGCCAAGCAGTACCAAAGCTGGATCTGCGATGCCGCCAGAATGGAGCTCGCCAAACCCGGCGCTCTCTACATGCATCCGCTGCCCGCCGACCGGGGCAACGAAGTGACGGACGAGGTCATCGACGGCCCGCGCTCGGTGGTTTACGACGAGGCGGAGAATCGCCTCCACACCGCGAAAGCGATCATGGCCCTGACCATGGCCGACGAGGAAATTTCCTACCAGACGGAGCCATAGCGAGATGCCTGAGACTCTGGTCGTCGCCCTGGGCGGCAACGCCATTACGCGGTCCGGCGAGCCCGGAACCATTCCGCAGCAGTTTGAGCACACGGCCGAGACTCTGGAGCACCTGAAGCCGCTTTTCCACAGCGACTGCTGGTTGGCGATCACGCACGGCAGCGGCCCGCAGATCGGGAACATTCTGATTCGCGTCGAAGAGGGCGAGCGGCGAGTGCCCCGGCTGCCGCTCGACACCTGCGACGCGGATTGCCAGGGCGGCATGGGCTACATGATCCAGCGGCTGGCCTGCGAGTTGTTCCGTCGCGAGGGGATTCGCCGCGAAGTGGCAACCCTGATCACCCAGGTGCTGGTGGACCGGAACGATCCGGACTTCGCGAACCCCAGCAAGCCCATCGGATCCTTTTACACCGCGGACGAGATCGGACAGTTGCAGGCGGAGAGGCCGAACTGGGTCATCCGTGAGTTCGGGAAGGGGCGTTTCCGCCGCGTGGTGCCCTCGCCGCGTCCACTGAAGATCCTGGAAGGCGATGCGATCGCCTGCCTGCTCGATTCGGGCGTTGTGGCCATCGCGTGCGGGGGCGGGGGAATCCCGGTGGCTTGGGAGGGCGACCGGTTGCTGGGAATTGAAGCGGTCGTGGACAAGGACCTGGCATCCAGTCTGCTTGCCACGCAGGTTCGCGCGCACAAACTCGTCATCGTCACCTCCGTCGAGCGGGTCGCCGTCCGGTTCGGCCAAGCGGGCCAGCAGTGGCTCGACACCGTCACCGTTCAGCAGGCGCGCGAGTATCTGGCAGCGGGTGAATTCCCGCCGGGCTCGATGGGGCCAAAGATCGAGGCGGCCATCGACTTCCTCGAGCACGGCGGCGAGGAGTGCATCATCACTTCGACGGAGCACGTGGCGAACGCCGTCCGGGGCGAAGGAGGCACGCACATTGTCGCTCCGTGGGGCCGCGCCAATCTGGAGTTTTCGCAGTGATCCTCTCCAACGCCCGCGTGCTGACGTTCGACTCGGACAACCGTGTGCTCGATTCCGGAAGCGTGGAGATTCGGGCGGATGGCTCGATTGGCTCGGTGGGGAGCGTTGGCCGGAAGGTCCCGCGCGAGGAGGTGGTGGACGCGCAAGGCAAGCTGCTGATGCCCGCATTGATCAACTGCCACACGCACCTGTACAGCACCCTGGCGCGCGGGATATCCCTCCAAGGCAGCCCGCCGAAGAACTTTCCCGAAATTCTGAGGAAACTCTGGTGGCGGCTGGATCGGGCGCTGAACGAAGAGGATGTGTATTACAGCGCGCTGGTGGGTCTCATCGATTCCGCCAAGTGCGGAGTGGGGACGCTGGTGGACCACCACTCCAGCCCGTCGGCCTGCCTGGGCAGCCTGGACCGCATCGAGCAGGCGTTCCGCGAAGTCGGCCTGCGCGGCGTCCTGTGCTACGAGACCTCCGATCGCAACGGCGCGGCGCGGGCGCGAGAGGGCCTTCGCGAGAACGTTCGTTTCCTGGAGCGCGTACAGGCCCGGGGAGGCGGCGGCACGATCGCCGGCAGCTTCGGCATGCACGCCTCCTTCACGCTTTCCGATCGCACGATTCGCCGTTGCGTCGAGGCGAACCAGTCCTTGGGCGCGGGTTTTCACATCCACGTGGCCGAGGACCGCTGCGACGTGGAGGACGCACGCCGGCGCTGCGGGAAATCGCCGGTAAGGCGGCTGCGCGACGCCGGCGTTCTCGACGCGCGCGCGCTGGCGGTTCACTGCGTGCACGTCACGGCCAGCGACGTGACGGCGCTGGCGCGCGACGGCATCAATGTGATCCACAATCCGCAGTCGAACTGCAATAACGCGGTGGGCGTCGCGAGACTGCTCCACCTGATGGAGCGCGGAGTCCTGGTGGGCCTGGGTTCGGACGGTTACACGCCGCGCATGTGGGACGAGTTCAAGACCGCTTTCCACGTTCAGAAACTGCGCGCCGGAGATCCCCGCGTCGCGTACGCCGAGGCTTACGCCGTGGCGCTCCTGAACAATCGCGCGATCGCCAAGAAGATCTGGGGGATGGAGATCGGCCGCATCGAAACCGGCGCCCGGGCCGACCTCATTCTGGTGGACTATTTCCCCCCAACGCCGGTTCACCGCGACAACCTGTTCGGGCATCTGCTGTTCGGCATCTCCAACGCTCCCGTGGATTCTCTCATCGTGAACGGACGAACCGTGATGCGGGACAGGCAGTGCGTCAACGTGAATGAACGGAAGGTAGCCGAGAAAGCAGCGGCTCGGGCCAAGGCCCTCTGGCAAAGGTTTTGAGATTATGAGAACTTGCGTACCCGGCCCGACGTATCGGGAGATGCTCGACCCGCGGACTTTGCCCGCCGCGCTTCGCGCCCAAGCGCAGGCCGCCCAGGCCAACGAGCTGGACCCCGCCAACCTGTTCAACATCACCTGGCGCGGACCGGACGATCAGGTCCGTTGCGTCGCCCTGCCCAAGCAGTTGACGGGCGTGGAGGCGAACATCGTTGTCCTCATCGGGCGTTTTTTCCCTTCTGGCAGCCACAAGGTTGGTCCGGCGTACGCCACTCTGATGGAAGCGGAGCTGGCCGGGGAAATCGACCCCGGCGTCAGCACCATCATCGGCCCGTCCACCGGCAACTTCGGCATCGGTGTGGCATACATTTCCCGCCTGAAGGGCTACCCGGCGGTCGTAATCATGCCGGAGCAAATGAGCGCGGAACGGTACGAGCGCATTCGCAGGTACGGCGGGCGGCTGGACCTGACGCCCGGCTCGGAGAGCGACGTCATTTTGGTGCTAGAACGCACCGAGCAGTACAAGAAGGACCCAAACAACAGAATCCTGGCGCAATTCGAATTGCTGCCGAACTACCGGTTCCACCGCTATGTGACCGGCAGGAGCGCGCTCGAAGCGGCGGAGCGCCACGGGAATGGCCGCGTGGCCGCCTTCGTGGCGGCGCCGGGGTCGGCGGGCACGCTGGCCGCGGGCGACGAAATCAAGACCCGTTTTCCCGAATGCGCAGTGTGCGCGCTGGAGCCCCTCGAGTGCTCGACCTTATTCAACAACGGCCGCGGCACGCATCGCATCGAGGGCATCGGCGACAAGATGGTCACGCTGATCCACAATGTCTTGACCACCGACTACCTGGCCCTGATCCACGATGAAGACTGCCTGCTCGGACTGGAGCTTTTGGAGCGCCGCCAGGCTGCGCTCGAACGCCTCCTGGGCCTGCCGGAGGGAGATCTGAAACGCTTCCAGGGACTGTTCGGCGTGTCGGGGATCTGCAACATCATCGGCTCCATTTGCATGGCCCGGTATCTGCAGCTTGGGCCGGACGACAATGTGGTGACCGTCGCCACGGACGGCTTCGACCGGTATCCTTCGGTGCTGCGAAACCTCGAGCAGCGGCGCGGCCCGCTCCCGGAGTCGCAACTGGGCGAGCGTTTCGAGGAAGTTTTTCGGGCCTGCGATCGCCGCGAGATGCTGGACCTGCGTCCCCGGGAACAGAAGGAGCGGCTGTTCGGCTACAAGGAACAGGTCTGGACCGGTTTCAACTATTCCCGTTCGTACCTGGCGAAGATGCAGTCCCAGTCCTTTTGGGACGAGGAGTTCGAGAAGGTGCGCGAGACCGACGCGGATCTGCTGCGGACGCGCTCGGGAGGCTGACGTTGAGCATCCTGATTCGCAACGGCACGGTGGTTACGGCGGAGCGCACGGTTGCCGCCGACATTCTGATCGAGGGCGAGCGGATCCATCGGGTGGCCGCCGCAATTCCCCTCGAGCCGTCGCACCGGGTGATCGACGCAACGGGCATGCTGGTGCTGCCAGGCGGCATCGACGCGCACACCCACCTGGACATGCCGTTGGGGAACATCCGGTCGAGCGACGACTTCGAGACAGGCACCCGGGCGGCCGCATTCGGGGGAACCACCAGCATCATCGATTTCGCCACTCAGCCCCGCGGCACCCGAATGCGCGAGGCGTTCGAGACCTGGCGCGGGAAAGCGGAAGGACGCGCCACAATCGACTACGGCCTGCACATGATCGTCACCGATCTCGGCAACGCAGGGCTCGAGGACATGGATGAGCTGGTGGCGGAAGGCGTGACCAGCTTTAAGCTGTTCATGGCCTATCCCGCCACTCTCATGCTCGACGACGGCGCGATTTTCGAAGCTCTTTGCCGCACGTCGAGAAACGGCGGGCTCATTCTGATGCACGCCGAGAACGGCAGCGTCATCGACGTGCTCGTGCGCCGCGCGCTGGCCGAGGGCCAGACCGCGCCCCTGTATCACGCGCTCACCCGGCCCGTCGCCGCGGAAGCTGAAGCCGTTCACCGCGCCATCGCACTGGCGGAGATGGCCGGCGCGCCAATCTACATCGTGCACGTGTCTTCGGAAGACGCGCTGAACCAGGTGCGCGAGGCCCGCGAACGCGGCGTGCCGGTTTTCGCGGAAACATGCCCTCAGTATCTGCTCCTCTCGGTGGACGACCTGGCCCGTCCCGGCTTCGAAGGAGCGAAGTACGTTTTGACCCCGCCGTTGCGGGAGAAACGGCATCAGCCGAAACTGTGGGAGGGGCTCGGGAACGGCCATCTGCAAGTGGTTTCGACCGATCACTGCCCGTTTCGTTTTCAGGACCAGAAATCGCTGGGCCGGGGCGACTTCAGCAAGATCCCCAATGGCGGTCCCGGCATCGAGCACCGGCTGGAGTTGCTCTATCACTTCGGCGTGAACGAAGGCCGCTTCAGTCTGAACCGTTTCGTCGAGTTGGTCTCGACCGCCCCCGCGAGGATCTTCGGGCTGTATCCGAGGAAGGGAGAGCTCCTCGCCGGGAGCGACGCCGACATCGTGATCTGGGACCCGCTGGCCGAGCACGTCATCAGCGCGGAGACGCATCACATGCGCGTCGACTACTCGATGTACGAGGGCTTCCGCGTCAAAGGAGCCGCCCGCACCGTCCTGTCGCGTGGGGAGGTCATTGTGGAAAACGGCCGGTTCGCCGGCCGCGCCGGCAGAGGTCAGTACCTGAAGCGCGCCGCCCGGGGACCGTTTTAGATCCGGCCGAACTTGCCCCTTTGCCGTTTCAGAACAAGCGAAGATAGGAGAGAGGTGAAGGCAGATGAAGGACAGAACCGAACGCATTCGGATCGCGGCCGCGCTGATCGTGGTCCTCGCCACGGCGACGGCATCTTTAGGACAGCCGGCAGCCGCGCCGGCGGCTCAGCCTGCTCGAGCTCTGCCCGGCCCGCAGGGGCCTGTGGTGGTGTCTCCGGAAGTGCAGCCCGATCGGCGCGTGACGTTCCGCATCTATGCGCCGCGGGCGCAGAGTGTCAAGCTGACCGGGACCGACATCCCCGGAAATCTCCAAGGCGCCGCCATGACGAAGGGTGACAACGGCGTTTGGGAGGTCGCGCTCGGCCCGATCGATCCAGGCGCCTACCGGTACAACTTCAACCTGGACGGAGTGGCGGTGATGGATCCCCGAAACCCGTCGGTCAGCGAGTCCAACAACAACGCCTGGAGTCTGGTCTATGTGCCGGGCGCGGATTTCATGGAGACCAAGGAGGTGCCGCACGGAGCTGTCGCAGCCGTCACCTACTACTCGAGCAGTCTGAAGAGATTCCGCCGCATGCACGTGTACACGCCGCCAGGATACGAACTGGGCCAGGGGAAGTACCCCGTGTTTTACCTGCTGCACGGGGCGGGCGATTGCGACGACTCCTGGACCTCGGTGGGCCGGGCCGGCTTCATTCTGGACAACCTGATTGCGGCCAAGAAGGCCAAGCCGATGGTGGTGGTCATGCCGGCGGGACACACCAGCCGGACCTTCCGCGGCCCCGGAGCGGGCGGCGGGCGCGGGCCGGGAGCAATCGATGAGTTCGTCCAGGACTTCCTGAACGACATCCTGCCCTATGCCGAGACCCACTACCGCGTCTACACCGACCGGCCGAATCGGGCCATCGCCGGCCTGTCGATGGGCGGCGGTCAAACGCTCAACATCGTCATCCCGCACCCGGACCAGTTCGCCTACGCCGGCGTGTTCAGCTCGGGAGTGTTCGGAATCGCCGGCCCGGTCCGCCCGCCCGCGCCTGGCGCGGCGCCCTCCCCTTCCGCCGCTCCGGCGCCGCCTCCCGGTCCCTCCTGGGAGGAACAGCATCTGGCCGAACTCGACGACGCCGCCGCGCGCAAAGGGCTGAAGCTGCTCTGGTTCAGCACCGGCGTGAACGACTTCCTGATCGGCACGACCCGGGCTACCGTGGAGATGCTCAAGAAGCACGGTTTCGAGCCCGTTTTCCAGGAAAGTCCCGGCGCCCACACCTGGATCAACTGGCGCAACTACCTGAACGAGTTCGCGCCGCAATTGTTCCAGTAGCCGCGGCGCCTCAGGGACTCAAGAGGTCGGAGACAGGGTCACGAGCGAAGCGCCGGGGATACGGCGGAACATCTCTCCGTCATGAAGCGCCCATTCCAGGTTCCTGCGTGCCATGCGCGAATGCTCCCGGGCGAGGTGTTCGGCTCTCGTTCCTTCTCTGTTCTGGATGGCTTCAGTGATGGAACGATGATGCTCGAGGGCAACCGCCCCTGCGGCGGCTCTCTCCGCGGATTCCAAGTGGCCGAACAGCAGCGCGTCCGGTGCGGCGAACGGAAGAGCGATCGCGGATTCGATCATCCGGGTCAGCACCGGACTCTTGGCCAGCCGCCACAACTCCCGATGAAACCTGTCGTTTTCTTCGAGGTACCTGACGAAGGTCTCCAAGGTCATCGGCAGGAGCTGCTCGAGCTCCGCGCAACTGGAGCGCAGCTCAGCGAGTTCGTCGGGGCTGGAGAGTCTCTCGGCGGCGAGCCGGGCGGCCATCCCTTCCAGTACACCCCGAATCTCGATGGCGTCCCAAATGTCCGAAACCGTGAACGCCCGCACACGAAAGCCGCGGGTTGGCACGGCCTCCACAAGCCCCTCGTGCGCGAGCCGCTGGAGGGCCAGGCGGACGGGGGTTCGCGAGGCGTTGAGCAGCGGAACCAAGGCCAGTTCGGCGAGGCGCTCGCCGGGCCGAAACTCGCCACGCAGCAGCATCTCGCGCAGTGCGAAGACCACCCGGTCCGTCTGCGGAATCGCCTCGGCCACGCGGGAGGGTTTCGGCTTGGATGCGTTCACGGCGACCATTCTACACCAGATTGCATGCAACGGCGCGCAGAGCTCGGCCGGACAACTCCTGGCAGCCCGCTGTCGTGCGGCTCTTGCATACAATGGTATCCTGTTGCTTGCACCGTTCCGGTCACCGCCATTGGTCTCGGTCCGCGGAGCGGTGCGTTCCCAACTCAGATTTTCAGCATGGAAAGGTGGACTTATGCGTAACCAGCGCAACTTGAGGCGGTTGGCCCAACCGATTTTGCGAGTGGCACTCATCACTGTTTCCGTTGCTTCTCTGTGGGCTCAGGGACCCAGGCAGCAGCAGCAGAGGCCCAAAGGGCCTTGGATGGAAAGGAGTCTGTCCCCCGACCAGCGTGCCGATCTTCTGGTCGCGGCGATGACTCTGGACGAGAAGCTCTCCCTGCTGCACGGAGTAGGCTGGCGCGAGCCATCCGTGACAGCCGAGGCTCCCGCGACGCGCTCGCTCGGGGGCGCCGGATTCCTCCCCGGCATCGCGCGCCTGGGAATCCCCGACCTGCAACTGTCCGACTCGGCGGTCGGCGTCGCCCGGGGCGCGGCTTTCGGACGCTATTCGACGCCGCTGCCATCCTGCGTTGCCGAGGCTTCCAGTTGGGACCTGAATGTGGCGCGCGAATATGGAACCCTGATCGGCACGGAGCTTCGGGATCAGGGTTTCAATATGTCGTTGGGCGGCGGAGTGAATCTGACCCGCGAAGCACGCAACGGCCGCAACTTCGAGTACAAGGGGGAAGACCCGATCCTGGCTGGCAGGCTGGCCGGCGCGGAGATGAAGGCGCTCCAGGAGCAGGGCGTCATCGGCCACATCAAGCATTACGCCCTGAACGACCAGGAGAACGGCCGCAGTTACGTCAACGTCAAGATCGGCAAGCGCGCCATGCGGGAGACCGATCTGCTGGCGTTCGAGATCGGAATCAGGGAGTCGGGCCTGGGCGCCGTCATGTGCTCTTATAACCTGCTGAATGGAGACTACGCCTGCGAGAACAGTTATCTGCTGAACGATGTCCTCAAGAAGCAGTGGGGCTTCCCGGGCTTCGTGGTCTCGGACTGGGGCGCCACGCATAGCACGGCGAAGGCCGCTCTGGCCGGGCTGGATATGGAAATGCCCGGGGATCAGTTCTTCGGCAAAGAGCTGAAGAAGGCGGTGGAGACCGGCGCCGTGCCGGTGGCGCGGCTGAACGACATGGTTCGGCGGATCCTGCGCTCGGAGTTCGCGGCCGGCCTGTTCGACAACCCGCCGTCCCGCAAGGTGCCGGATATCTTCAAGGGTTTCGAAGTGGCGCAACGGGTCGAGGAGCAGGGCTCGGTACTGCTGAAGAACGCGCAGGGGCTGCTGCCGCTGTCGGCCTCGGGGATTCGCTCGATCGCGGTGATCGGGTCGCACGCGGACGTGGGCGTGCCTTCCGGCGGAGGCTCCGCGCAAGTGGACCCGCCCGGTGGCAACGCGGTGCCGCCTCCGACCCCGCCTAAGGCTCCCTGGTTCGAGCAGGTGGTCTGGCATCCTTCCTCGCCGCTGAAAGCGATCCGCGCCAAGGCGCCGAACGCCAAGGTCGAGTACAACCCGGGAACCGATCCGGCCGCCGCCGCGGCGCTGGCTGCGGCCTCCGACATCGCCATCGTCTTCGCCAGCCAGCCGACCAGCGAAGGGGCGGACCAGCGGAACCTGTCGTTGCCGGACAACCAGGACGCCCTGGTAAGCGCGGTGGCCGCCGCGAACCCGCGCACGGTGGTGGTGCTGGAGACCGGCGGAGCGGTAACCATGCCGTGGATCGACCGGGTCGGCGCGGTTGTGGAAGCCTGGTTTCCGGGGATCCGGGGCGGGGAGGCGATCGCCAACATTCTCTTTGGAGAGGTGAATCCCTCCGCCAAGCTGCCTTTGACTTTCCCCCGCTCGGAAGCCGACCTGCCGCATCCGAAGCTGGCGCAGCAGCCGCCTCCGGCCAGCGACGCCGACTTGGTCCCGATATTCCCGGGCGCGGCCTTCAAAGCGAACCGCAGGAAATTCGATCTGGATTACAGCGAGGGCTTGAAGGTCGGCTACAAGTGGTACGACGCGGAAGGCAAAAACCCTCTGTTCCCGTTCGGATTCGGGCTCTCTTACACGACCTGGGCCTACTCCGATCTGAAGGTCGCGCCGGGACCGGCGCCGGCAGTGACTTTCACGGTTAAGAACACCGGAAAGCGCGCGGGCGCCGAGATCGCGCAAGTGTACGTCAGGCTCCCGGAGGCCGCCGGAGAGCCGTTCCAGCGCCTGGTGAGCTGGGAAAAAGTGCGACTGGCCCCGGGAGAAGCCAAGACCATCACACTGGCCTTGGCGCCGCTCTACCTCTCGATCTTCGATGCAGATACAGACGCCTGGAAGCTCGAGCCCGGCGACTACACGGTCCGCGTGGGCGGATCGTCGCGAGACCTGCCGCTGAGCGGTGCGTTTCGAATCGGCGGCGGCCGCTGAGCAGCGCTGGACGCGGGAGAAGGATATGACTCTCACCAAAGTAGTACTCTGCCTCTCGGCAATCCCGCTGTGGAGCGGCCTGGCGGCCGGCGCCGCGGATCAGGTCAAAATCGACTCCGGCCGGCTGAAAGGAGCGGTGAGCGGCAAGGTGGTTGCGTTCAAAGGCATCCCGTTTGCCGCGCCGCCGACGGGTGCGAACCGGTGGCGGGCTCCGCAGCCCGTGGAGTCCTGGCGGGGCGTGCGCCCGGCCGTCGCATACGGCCCGGACTGCATGCAGTTGCCGTTCCCCAGCGACGCCGCGCCGCTGGGCACCAAGCCGAACGAGGACTGTCTCTACGTGAACGTGTGGGCTCCCGCCAAGCCCCATGGCAAGCTGCCCGTCATGGTGTGGATTTACGGCGGCGGGTTCGTCAACGGCGGCAGTTCCCCGGCGGTGTACGACGGAACGCACTTCGCCGAGCGCGGGATCGTGCTGGTCAGCTTCAATTACCGGGTCGGCCGTTTCGGCTTTTTCGCGCATCCCGCGTTGGCGAAAGAGAACCCCGGGGGACCTCTCGGAAACTACACCTTCATGGACCAGATCACGGCACTGAAGTGGGTCCGGAAGAACATCTCCAGATTCGGCGGGGACCCAGGGAACGTGACAATCTTTGGCGAATCGGCGGGCGGGCACTCGGTACTGACGATGATGACGTCGCCGGCGGCGCGGGGCCTGTTCCACAAGGCCATCGTCGAATCGGGAGGCGGACGGAATCTGCTCGGTCCCATGCGGCGGCTGCGGGAATCCAGCCCGGATCTGCCCTCGGCGGAAGCGGTCGGCTTGGCCTTCGCGAAGAAGGCCGGCATCGAAGGCGAGGACCAGGCCGCTTTGGATGCCTTGCGGCGGCTGCCATCCGAGAAGGTGGTCGACGGCCTGAACATGACGACCATGCGATCGCCCACGTATTCGGGGCCGATGCTCGATGGAGCCATCGTCGTCGAAGCGGTGGAGCAGGCGTTCGAGGCTGGGCGGCAGGCGAAGGTTCCGCTGATCGCCGGCGCCAACAGCAGCGACATCGGATTCTCGTTTGCGCGAACCATGGACGAGGTGTTCGCTCCGTTTGGAGCGAACCGGGACAAGGCGCAACAGGTGTATAACCCGGGGAATTCGACCGACGCTCGGGCCATCGGCAGCCTGATCGCATCCGACAAGATGATGGTCGAGCCGGCCCGGTTCATCGTGCGGGCCATGGCGGCCGCCGGCGAGCGCGCCTACGAGTACCGCTTCTCGTACGTGGCCGAGTCGATGCGCGAGCAGTGGCACGGTGCGCCCCATGCGACGGAAATCCCGTTCGTCTTCAACACGGTGGCAGCCCGGTACGGCAAGGAACTGACGGCCGCCGACGCGGGCATCGCGGAGGCCGCCAATGCCTACTGGGCCGCGTTCGCAAAGGCCGGCGACCCGAACGGCGCAGGACGGCCGGACTGGCCCCGGTACGATCCGGGCGGCGACGTACTGATGAACTTCACGGAGCGCGGCCCGGTGGCCGAGCCGGATGCCTGGAAAGCGCGCCTCGATCTGGTCGAGCCCGCGGCGCAGCCGCAGAAGTAGCGCGTTCAAGGGACGAATCGCCGCCATTGCGTGTGGACGGCGGCCCGGTTCCGCGAGATCATAGATGGAGGCCGCAACCCGGAGTTACGAGGGTTCCGGCGGGTTGGGAGACACCTATGACGCTGGTCCGATTCCTCAGCGGCGCGTTCACTCTGGCCGCATTCACGTTCCCGGTTCCCGCTCCGGCTCAGACGGCGCCGGCGCTGGTGCGTCTGAACATTCTCGCGCTGGACAACAAGGGCCAGCCGGTGGGCGACCTGAACCCCGCCGATCTGCAAGTGACGGATCAGGGCAAGCCGGAGCGCATCGTGTACTTCCATCGCACAGGCGCGTCGCCCGCCGGCAAGGTGGCGCCCGGCGAACTCTCCAACCGCGTCCCGTTGCCTCCTCACACCACCGCCATCCTGTTCGACCTGTTGAATCAGAGCCGCGTGGAAGCACTGGATGCGTACAAGAAGGTGGGCCATTCCCTGCAACAGCTCGAATCCGGCGAATCGGTGTACCTCTACGTCCTGACGATGGACGGCAGCCTGCTTCCAGTGCATGCGATTCCGCAGGACCCGTTGGTTGCGGCCGCGGACGACAAGACCTGGACGCAGGGGATCGAGTCGCGGTTCGACGCGCTCATCAAGAGCCACCTTGGCGCCCGCCCGGCCGGCATGACGGACGAGGACTTCACCAAGAAGACCTACGTGGCATTGGAAACGCTGGCGCGGCAACTGGTGTTCTTCTCCGGCGAGAGAAATATCCTCTGGGTGATGAAGGACGTGCCGACGGTGTCGAACCCGAAGACCTCTTGCAGCGGCGAGTGGATGGACTGCGCGCTCTACGTGGCGCACCTCGCCGTCACCTTGGACCGCACCGGGGTTCCCGTCAACCCGGTGACGTACGCCAACATCACCGATCCCAATACGAACCGCTACATGGTGGAATTCGCCGGTTTCACGGGGGGGCGGCCTTTCTTCGGCGACGAGCTCCGCACCATCCTGTCCCGGTTGGCCAGCGATCCCGCCGGCGGCTACGCGCTGGGCTATGAAGCGCCTCCGGAAAGCTTCGACAACCGGTTTCACCGCGTGAAGGTGACCTGCGAACGGAAGGGCGTGAAGATCGAGGTGCGGCAGCGCTACTATGCCTATCCCGATGCACGGCCGCCGATGATGCGGGCGCAGGAGGCGCTGATGGCCGCGCTCAGGAGCCCCGCCGACGATCCGCAGATCGGCCTGCGCCTGACCGCTTCTCCGGTTTCCGGCGCGCAGAAGGTGATTCATATGCAGGTCCGGATCGACCTCCCCGACCTGTCGCTGCGCGAGGAGGGCGGCGTCTTCACCGGCCACGTCACCGTCCTGGTGGCGGCTTACTCCGCCAACGGGCTGGCGGGGGATCCCGTGCCCGCGGACTTCGGCATCCGGCTCACGAAAGAACAGCGCGAGACCGTTGCCAAGGGCGGTCTGCCCTTCGCGCCGGATGTCCCGGTCAGCAGCGGCGTCAAGAAGATCCGTGTCCTGGTCTATGACCACGCCAGCGGCGCCGTGGGCTCTCTCTCGGTGCCGGTGGCCCAGCCGTGACGGCGTTACGGCAGCTTCTCGAGCAGCACGGAGGAGCTGTCGAAGTCGCCGCGCAGCCGGAAGCGCAGGCCGTGGTTGGCGAGCCAGGAGCCGCTGGCGACTGGCGGCCTTTCCACCAGCTTGCCGTCGATGGGCTGGAGGCGGTAGAGCGCGTTCTCGTCCAGCCCGCGGAGATAGACCGCCGGCGCGGGGCGGTTGAACTGCTGCGAGTGCTGGAACACGAAGACCACGGACTGCCTGCCGTCGGCCGAGACATACTGGTTGGCGGTGAGGTCGCCGTCGCGCGGTGAGAACAGCCGGTAGAGGTCGCCCTCCTGGACGGTCGCGCGGATCGACTTGTAGTAGGAAACCATCTTCGCCGCCAGCGCGAAATCCGGCTCGCTCCAATGGTTCAGGTTGGCGCCGATGCCGAGCGAACCCATCATGGCCGCCAGGAAGCGGAATTGGAGCGGCGTCGAGCGCCCGTTCATGTTGGGCACGTCGGTCACCCACGCCATCATGACTTTCGGCGCATAGGCGAAGCTGAAACCGTCCTGGATGCGCAGGCGGTCGAAGGCGTCGGTGTTGTCCGAGGTCCAAACCTGCTCGACGCGCGTCAGAATGCCCAGATCCACGCGCGCCCCGCCGCCGGAGCAGGCTTCGATCTCCAACTCCGGATGCCTGGCCCGCAGGCGGTCGAAGATCTCGTAGACGTTGGCGACGTACTTCACCCAGAACCTCTTCTGCTCGGCGACTGGAAGAGCGGGCCAGCCGGGCTCGGAAACGGGCCGGTTCATGTCCCACTTGAGAAAGCGGATGTCGTTTTCCGAAAGCAGCTTGTCGAGCACGCCGAAGATGTGCTCTTTGACGTCGTCGCGGGCCATGTTGAGCACGAGCTGATTGCGGCCCTGGCTGAGCGGGCGGTCGGGGAAGTGGATGGCCCAGTCGGGGTGCGCGCGGTACAGGTCGCTGTCCGGGTTCACCATTTCTGGCTCCACCCATAGGCCGAAGTTCATGCCCAGCTCTTTCACGCGCGCGATCAGCGGCGGCAAGCCGTTGGGGAACTTCTTCGAGTTGACGAACCAGTCGCCCAGTCCGGCGCGATCGTGGTTGCGCGCGCCAAACCAGCCGTCGTCCATGACGAACAGCTCGGCGCCGATCCTGGCGGCCTTTTCGGCGAGCTGCTTCTGGCCCTCCTCGCTCACGTTGAAGGTGGTGGCTTCCCAGGAGTTGTAGAGGATGGGGCGCAGGCGCGAGGCGGAGCGGCGCGGCAGGATGATGTCGCGCTCGAAGCGATGCATCAGCCGGGAGGCCTCGCCGAAGCCCTGATCCGTGAAGCCGCCGTAGAAAGGCGGCATTTCCAGGCTCTCCCCGGGCTTGAGCAGGTAGCCGAAGTCGAAGGGATTGTAGCCGCCCACCACGCGCACCAACTGGTTCGAGGTCTGCTCGACTGCCAGCCTCCAGTTGCCGCTCCAGGCCAGCGCGCCGAACCACACCCGGCCGTGCTCTTCGTCCGCGCGGCCCTGGTAATCGATGGCGAACCATGGATTCAACTCGTGGCTGGTGTCGCCCCGCCGGCTCTCGAGCACCTTGACCCCACGGTGGACCGGCTCCTGGATGAGCTGCGTCTCGCCGGCCCAGCGGCCCGCCAGGTAGCTCAGGCGGTAGCCCTCGCCGGGCGGCAGATTCCAGACGCCGGACTGCGCGCTCTCCACCACCACCGCCTGCCCGGTCGCATTCACGACGCGCGCCTCTTTGCGGACGATCCCCGTGGCCGCATGAACGCGGTAGGCGAGGTCCACGAACAAGTCGTACTGGAGGTCCTTGAGCCGGATGGTGAGCGCGTCGCCGCGGATTTCGTGCGAGACGTACTTCAGGACCAGGTCGCGCACTCCATCCGCCAGGGTGACTTTCAGGCACGGCTCCGCATACCGCATGCCGCCCCAGCCGGGATACTCCTCGGCGGTCATGCCCTCGGGAGACTCGAAGGAGGAGGCTGCGCTGGCCGTGTGCGCCGCGGCGACGCCATCCAGGCGGGACAGCTTCTTGCCCCAGTAAACGCTCTGGAGTTCGTTCTTCTCGTTGACGCCGAGCAGGTAGGTGGTGCGGTCGGTGGAAAGCGCCCAGATCTTCTGCTCGGGCAGATAGCGGACCGGCCCGGCCATCGGCGGCGCGGCCAGCCCTTCGGTCAGCTCGATGTAGGTTCCGAAGGGATCGGTGAGGAAGGCGAGCGAGAGTCCGAGGGAGGGAATCCTGCGGAAGGGGACGTCGAACTTCACCCCGGCGGCCTCGAGCTTCCGGACGAAAGCCTCTAAGTTCTTGACTTCGAAGCCGATGTGATCGAGCGTGCGGCCCTTGGTGCCGGCGGTGGGCGACTCCGATGGCGCAAAAGTGAGATTGGCCCCCGGTATGTCGGCGGCCTCGAAGTTGCCCCGTCTGCCGGGCGTGGCGCCGAACGTCTTCACGTACCACGCCTTGGTCTCCGCAACCGCCGAGTCGTAGAAATGGATGTGGTGGAACACGACGGGCGCCGGGAGCGCGCGGTTCTGGCCCAGTTCCACGCGCACCTCGCCGTCCGCCTCCAGGAACAACGGGGATTCGCTGGCGATCTTGATTCCATTGGCCCGGGCCCTGGCAAGCACTTCCTTGAGGTCGCGGACTTGGAAAGCGATATGGCCGATGACGGAGCCTACGGTGCCGCCGGCCGGCTCGCCCTTCTCCCAGAGAATCACCACCCCCGGCAGCGTGGCCATCTCCATGCCGTCGAGCTTCGAGGGAGTGCCGCCCAGCACGTCCACCCAGAGCTTCCTGTGCGCCTCGAGGTCGCGGACCTTGAAATGCAAATGCCCCATCGCCACCCCAGCTTCGTTGGGGGCGGAAATCTGGGCGAGACAGCAGCTCAGGGGCAGCAGGGAGAGCGCCAGGATGGAACGGTTCATGGGGATACTCCTTCAGGGCGATTTTCGCACATGCGCTCGCTTCGGGCGCTAACCGCGGGGGCGCTGACCGGGCGGCGGGCGGGGCGAGAGGCCAAGGGGATGGCGGTTCCGGCTGCACTTCGGCATAGGTTTCTTCGAGCGGGGGATCGGGCGGAGGCGGTGGGGGAGTTTGGGTTTGATTTGTCAATTTCGTGTTGCGCGGGAGAATGGGGGACTGGAGTTCCTTGAGGGCTTTGTAGTAGGCGCGGCGGATGGAGTTTTCGTAGCGCGTGAGCTTGGTGAGGGCGTCGGTTTCGCAGTTCCGGTAGAAGGAGATGCCAAGGAGGCGGGTGTTCTGGTCGTAGAGCTGCTCTTCGGGGGAGCGGGCGGGGTGCGGGGCGGTATCGGGGCAACGCTCGGTCTGGCGCGCGCGTTCCATGGCATAGACGAGGATGCCGGTCTCGAGGCGGAGGGCGCGGCGGAGACGCCATTCGGTGCAGGCCAACTCGCGGACGCTGGAGTCTTCGAGGGCGTTGGCGGGCTGGAAGAGGTCGAGGAAACCGTCGAGCAGGGCCTGGAAGTCGGCGGGGTCCTCCTCGGGGAGGATGGCGTTGCGGGAGCAGAGGCCGTGGGTGCGGGCGTTGGCGGCGACCCTGGCTTTACCCTCGGGAGTTCGGGGGCCGGTGGAGCGCCGGGCGTTGCGGCGATTGGCGTCGATCTTCAGTTGCGATGACATGGGAAACCTCGGGGGGCGGGTTCTCTTGGGATCAGCCCCTACAGAAGGTTAAGCATGAGTCTGGCGGGCGGCGGGCCGTTCAGCGGGGCAAATGATTGAGGGGGTGGGAGATGGAGGTAGGGGAATGGAAGAGACTGAGAGAAAGCGTGGTGGGAATCCGGGGCCGGCGGCGCCGGAGCTGCGGAGAGGGCCTGGTGCGGCCCGTTGACGGGGAGGAGGCTTACCAGGATCTATGTAGCAGTCTGCGTTGAACTGTTGCTTTTTGTGTAGACTGGCGCGCCTTACCATCACGTTGGGGCGCAACAAAGCGCAGGCGCCGGTGCCCAACGGTTAGCGGCACTGTGCCTAGAGGCCTGGGCGAGATCGGAATTGCGAGCTATACTGACGAAAATCGGGTAGAATACTCCAGGATGGCCGAGGCCCCGAACGCCGACACGCGGAGCGCGCAGATGGCGCAGCGATGGTGCGATCACAAGGGACGAGGCTGGGCGCTCCTGGGGCAGCTTGGAGAGGGCGGCACTGCTCCGGTTTTCGAGGTCGTTGGTCCGGAAGGGCCGAGGGCGCTGAAGCTCTATTCTGAGGCATTCTCAACCGGCCAGAGGGGCGAGGTCGAGCAGAGACGGATCGAGCAGCAGGTTGCGCTGGGAGATCACGATTGTCCATCACTCGTGCGAGTCTATGAAGGCGGAGAATTTGAGGGCCGACTGTACGTGCTGATGAGCCGGGCTCCGGGGACGGAGCTTGAGAAGCGGCTTCACGACGTTCCCCGGGAGAGGATTCGCCAGATAGTGGACCAGGTGGCAAAGGCTGCGCTCTTTCTCGCGCACCGAGGGATTTGTCACAGAGACATCAAGTCATCCAATGTGTTCATCTCAGACGACTTCGAGCAGGCAACGCTGCTTGACGTTTCCGTCATTCGATGCATACATGATCCTGTCGGTGTAGGAACCGATCGGGAGGGGCAGTTGCCCGTGGTGGCAACCGCGCGCTATTCACCGCCTGAATATCTCTTTCGGTTGCTAGATCCCGGTCCTGAGTTGTGGCACGCCCTCACTGTTTACCAGTTGGGCGGGTTGCTGCACGATTTAATCATGAAGGTGCCTCTCTTCGAGTCGGAGTATTCGAAATCGGCTGAGAACAGGTACAGATTTGCCTGGGTCGTCGCCACGGTGAACCCGGTGATCATGGCCGGCGGCGTTGACGAGGACCTGGTCTTCACGGCAGTCCGCGCCCTGGACAAGGATTGGAGACGACGATCCGCTCTCGTTTTGGAGGACTTTGTGGCAGATGCGAAGGTCCAGCGGGACCATGCGCTGCAGCTCCTTGGGCTTATGGGTCGCCAAGCGGAGGATCGGCGGCAGGCGAGCATCGCAGTTCGTCTGGATCGGCTGAGGAGCGTTGCCCGTGCATTGGAGCAAACGATCGTAGATCTCCTGCGCAAGCTGGGCGTGACGGCGACGCACGTTGCGAACCCGGGGGAGGATGACAGTTCATGGCTCTTGACCTTTCAATGGCCGAAGGCCGATGGAGGGGCCGGAAGCGGGGCGGAGCCCGTCGCGCTCGAGGTGCGCGTGAAGCTTCTCTCTCAAGCCGAGGGCAACTCATTCGCGCTTTCGGCGCAACTGTCGGCTCACGTCGGCGGAGTGCTGCGGGCTGCTGTTCTGGACCTCGCCCCGGTCGCAGATGACGCAGAGGCTGAGGTAGCGCTTGTCGATCGCCTCGGGTCGGTCATTGGCGACTTGGCGCTCCAGCTTGTCCGGCAGCAGCCGGACGGATAGGGTGGTGCCACTGTGTCCCTCTGGTGGGCTAGAAGAGAACAGCTCGACAAGTATCAGTTGAACCTTATTGAGAACCTGCCCCTGCGGCAGAATCACCTGGTACTCGGGCCTCCAGGGTCAGGCAAGAGCAACGTTCTGCTTCGCAGAGCGCAGTTCGTTCGCGGGCAGGAGATGCCGAACGTCCTGGTCATGACGTTTACCCGGCCTCTGACGGAATTCGTGAAGACTGGCTGCTTGGATGCCCAGGGTCGCGAGATCTTTCCCCCGAATTGCGTCACGACCCTGGAGTCGTGGCTGCGCTCGCTCTACGCTCGACACAGGCACGATCTGCCCGGCGAGCAGGCAAATCTGCAAGAATGGAAGAAACAGCTTGCGACGGGCGCTCTTGTTTTCAGAGAGGAGAGCCACTTCCCTCTATATGACGCGTTGTTCGTCGATGAGGCCCAGGACCTTCTGCCGGAGGAAATTGAGGTCTTGAAGCAATGGACTCCCGTGTTGTTCTTTGCCGGGGACGACCGGCAGCGAATCTTCGCAAGTGCGGACGGCCTTGAAGCGGTTCGGCATGGCGTACCCGGCTTGCGCGAGCATGTGCTTCCTTTCCACTATCGTCTCGCGCCCCAGATCTGCCGCATGGCGGATCGGATTCTCGTCGCAGGAACGGGTCGCAGCTTAGAGTCTACTTCTCATTACGAGGGTCCACGTCCCGGGAGGATCTGTGCAAATGGTCCGCTAACGCAGCAGCAGCAGTTGGAACGAGCTGCCGCGAGACTAAGAGAGCAGATAAGGGTCTACGGTGACTTGATAAGGCAAGGCGACAGGCTCGGGGTGGTTGTGGCTTGGAAGGACCATCGGGAGGCCGTTCTTGAGTATTTCGAGGCCGACCCGGAGCTCCGGGGGAGATCTAAGATCATACGCGCTAGGAAAGTGGACGAAGACGCCTACGACCCATGTTTTGATCGGGACACCCCGATCTGTGTCCTCACCGTTCAGGGGTGCAAGGGCTTGGAATTTCGCGCTCTGCACTGGCTGTTCTGTGAGGAGCTCAGCCAGCACCACAACGACGAGCATTACTATACGGTCGTTACGCGGGCGAAGACGAGCCTCGACCTTTATTACACAAGCGGTCTGCCCGAGGCACTGGCGCGCGCGTGGGCTCCGACTGGCGAGGATCTATGGTGAGGTGGCATGAGCTCTGAATTCCTTGTTGCGGTCGTGGACGATAATGAACTAAGCGACCTGCTGGCCGGCCACAGGACTCGGTACGGGCGTCGCTTCTCGCCTGGCGCGGCCGAGGTTGCGTTCGTGCCTGCTGGCTGCACGGGGGTTGTTTTCAGGCAGTGGTCCGAACCCATCGAGCCCGTACAGCCCCTGGTTCTGATTGCCCCCGAGGAGGCCTTCAGACGGCTGTGCGGGCGCTTCGCGCAGTTGCGGAGTGACTTGTCTCCCCTGACGGCCTGGTGCCATCTTGTGACGCCGGAGCGGTTCCAGTCAGTGAACTCGCTGACTCATGATGCCGAGCTGCGTGGTTCGCAGGCAGCCTGGGCTGGTTTGGTGGTGGCGGAGGCGGTGCTCCTGTCTGACCGGCCGCTGGCTAACCTCCGCATTTCGGCGTGCCTGGCGACGCAGGGGTTCGCCATTGCGCGTGCCACGGCTTTGTGGGGTAGCGTTTCAATGAGTGACCTCATTGATCGGTTTGATGCCGCGAGTCGGATGTTCAGGGGTTTACGTGGAAGCCAGCGGACACCAACCCGAGCAGCGCAGGTCCGAGCCGCGCTTCAGCCGATCTGGGCCTGCGTGGCCGCGGCCACGCTCGGCGCGCCGGTCGCGGGCTGCATCGACCTTCAACCAGTAGTGGACGGTCTTCGGGCTCTGGAACATGCGCGATCTGTGAAGTATGCGGAAGAGGCCGAGAGTTTGGCCAATCCCCTCTTGAGGATCGTGCCCGAAGCTTCGGAGCTTGCCGTAGTCTCCAAGCTGGCGCCCGAGGGTCGACTTCGGTTCTTTGACTTCCTCATGCAGCGCTTGCGTAGTTCAGAAGAGCGCGACGGTCCTCGACGCTGCGCCCTGGCGCTGCTCGCGGGATACACGGCCACTATAGCTGCGGGCGGCGCACCAAGCCTGAGCCTCGTCGAGAGTAGCACGAGCCGGTGGCCGGAGATCACCGCCTGGGCGTACGTTGTTGGCGGAATCGGCGAGCGAGTGACGTGGACCTCGAGCTTCGACGGGCTTGGAAGGTTGGTCTCTCGAGAGATGATGCGGCCACTCAGGTTCGACGAGCCTCCGACTTGTGATTGCGCTCTTGACGAGGCGCTGCTTCTGGCAGATCCAGAACTGAAGGACCCCTTGGTTCACCTCCGGATTAAACAAGCGAGGGTTGCGACTGTGGCTCTCATGCCTGGCGTCAACGTCGCCTTCGGCATTGGAGAACTGGTCGCGCAGGAGGGTGTGAGACCCGAGAGTACTCAACGCGAGGCGGAGGCTGCCACAGCAGGTCGCGGCGGCCATGACATACTGGCGGCCCTTGCCGACGCCGTATGGCCGTACCTCCGGCAGCGTGTTGAGGACTGGGCGACATCGGCCCGTGGTCGCGAGTGGGAGTTCCGCGCGAACCGCGACAAGCGAAGGCCGGGGCCTCAACCCAGGTTGCCGCTAGACCCGAAACCGTAGAATCCGTTGTCTAGTGTTTCGCAGGGGTCCGGTATCTGACAGGGGACCCGGGTGGAGCGGTGTCGTTAAACGCCGGGCCTTCCGTCGAACTGCTCCGCAGCCTTCTGGCGGAGGTCATCTGGATGGGTGGTTTACATTGCGGACTTCTGGTGTCGGGGTTGGTGCGGTCGCTGCAGAGAGACGTTGGGCCGTTTGCCAACTGAGTGGATCCTGGTTGCGGGCGAGGTGAGGTTCTAGCCTGCATTTGCCACCGGCGACCTGCTGCGGCGCGCGACCGCGCTACATGCCGCCTCCGGCGGAGAAGCGTCTGTGGGAGGGGCGGGGAGCGGGTCGAGAGGCCAGGGGGGTGGCGGTTCCGGTTGCGCTTCGGCGTAGGTTTCTTCGAGCGGGGGAGCGGGCGGAGGCGGTGGGGGCGGGGTCTGCGGCGGGGGAGTTTGGGTTTGATTTGTCAATTTTGTGTCGCGCGGGAGCCTGGGGGACTGGAGCTCCTTGAGGGCTTTGTAGTAGGCGCGGCGGATGGAGTTTTCGTAGCGCGTGAGCTTGGTGAGGGCGTCGGTTTCGCAGTTCCGATAGAAGGAGATGCCGAGAAGGCGGGTGTTCTGGTCGTAGAGCTGCTCTTCGGGGGAGCGGGCGGGGCGCGGGGCGGTATCGGGGCAACGCTCGGTCTGGCGCGTGCGTTCCATGGCATAGACGAGGATGCCGGTCTCGAGGCGGAGGGCGCGGCGGAGACGCCACTCGGCGCAGGCCAGCTCGCGGACGTTGGAGTCTTCGAAGGCGTTGGCGGGCTGGAAGAGGTCGAGGAAACCGTCGAGCAGGGCCTGGAAGTCGGCGAGGTCCTCCTCGGGGAGGATGGCGTTGCGGGAGCAGAGGCCGTGGGTGCGGGCGTTGGCGGCGACTTTGGCTTTACCCTCGGGAGTTCGGGGGCCGGTGGAGCGCCGGGCGTTGCGGCGATTGGCGTCTATCTTCAGTTGGGATGACATCGGGGACCTCGGGGGCGGGCTCTTCTGGGATCAGCCCCTATAGAAGGGTATGCATGGGTCTGGCGGGCGACGGGTCGTTCAGCGGGGCAAGTGATTGAGGGGGTGGGAGATGGGTTTGGGGGAATGGGAGCGACCGAGATAAGGCGTCCGGTGAATCAGCGTCGGGCGGGGGAGGGGTACGGGGAGGGTGTCAGGCGACCAGGTGCTCTGGTCTTGTCGCGCCGATGCGAATGAACGCGCAGTGTTGCGTAGAAGGGTTCATCGGTATAGTATTCGGAAATGGATTGGCTTAAGGAACACTCCTACCTGGCGCCTTGGCTCGCTCCAGTCGTGACCGTGATAATCGCGGTGATCCAAAAGAAGGGGGACCTGGCGAGGCTCGACTGGTATGCGTTCACGATGTACATGCTCCTGCTTGTCAGCTTTGCTGTTTCTCTCAGTTCCTCGTTCGATGTCAAGGCTCGCGATTACCCTCTGTGCCAACATGACTGAGACACCTCCCCCGCCCGCAATTACTGACCTTCAGGGGGCGGAGAGATGAGACATCATGGTAGGCGATTTGAAGCTCAATGGAGATTCCCGCATGATCGAGT